>Ga0209083_1001333_pt1 | contig 28794 bp, 32 predicted proteins | sample AM7aDNAmetaG_FD_184132 | JGI IMG/M metagenome (GOLD analysis project Ga0209083, IMG submission 184132) | Freshwater microbial communities from Finland to study Microbial Dark Matter (Phase II) - AM7a DNA metaG (SPAdes) (version 3) | ecosystem: Environmental > Aquatic > Freshwater > Lake ...
CTGATACTGATCGAAGGATGTTCCGTAAGCGCTCCGATAAAAGCGATACTCGTAAACTGGGCACCCTGATCAGTGTTGAATACTTCGGGTGTCCCATATCTCCGTAACGCTTCCTGCAGACAATCAAGGCAAAAGGTGCTTTCCATCGAGTTCGATAACCTCCAGGAGAGTACCTTCCGGGAATACCAGTCAATGACTGCCACCAGATACATAAAGCCCTTTGGGAGGCGAAGTAGAGTAAGAGACAGGGAAATAGTCTGACTACGTCCTGTCTCTTACTCTACTGGCACGGACGATAAAAGGCCTGTTTTTCTATGCCTATGTGATTACGGACATCTTTGACAAAAGTATTGTCGGGTGGGCCGTTCATGAAGAAGAGAGCGGCAGTCATAGCAGGGATCTGTTTGACCGCACCCTGCAAGGTAAAACGGTAAAGCTCAAGGCACTGCATGCAGATAATGGAGGACCGATGAAAGGCATTACCCTGAGGGCATTACTCAGAGAGCTGAAGGTAGAGGTGTCACATAGTCGTCCGAGAACAAGCAATGACAACCCGTTTATTGAATCGCTGTTTAAAACGATGAAGTACCGAGTGAATTATCCTGGACGTTTTGAAGATTTGAGTGAGACAAGGTTGTGGATGGCCACATTTGTTCACTGGTACAATACGGAGCATTTACATTCATCCATTGGGTATATAACACCAGAACAGATTCGCACCGGTCAGGCTGAAGCGATTTTTAAACAGAGAAACTCAACGATGCGAGAGGCTCAGGCTACATATCCTGAACGTTGGGGTTCTCGATCAGTCAAGCAATGGAAAGTTCTTCGAGAAGTGGTTCTGAATCCGGATAAAGTTGAATAATTTTTTTCAAAAACAGCGACATCTTTGTTGACATATTCCGCTACCTGTTATAATACATAGCTTTATATATATTTATTAGATTGGAATATATAAAGAAAAAATGCAATTCGAAGTAATTTCCGATTCGCTGACTCTCGGACTTTATTGCACGGATGCCAGTATGTATCAGATGCAACCGCTTTCAGTAGTTGTTCCTATGCATCGTGAAGATACCATTAATGTGATAAAGCAATGTAACGAATATAGATTACCATTGCTTGCTCGTGCTGGTGGTACAAGTCTAACAGGTCAATCTATTGGTAATGTTGTGATTCTTGATCTTTCCAGAAATTTGAACAAGATACTGGAGATAAATCTTGATGAAGGTTGGGTGAGGGTTGAGCCCGGAGTGGTGTCCAGCGAACTTAATGGTTTTCTTAAACCATACGGTGTGCGTTTTGCCCCTGATCCTGCTTCGGAAAATCGAGCAAACATAGGCGGTATGATTGCCAACAATTCTTCGGGGATGCGTTCGGTGCGTTATGGCATGACTATCGATCATCTGCTAGAAGTTGATCTTGCATTGGCAACGGGGGAGGTGCTTCATCTCTCTTCGCTTCAAACTGATCAGCTTACGGCAAAATGTCAACAGTTGAATCGTGAAGGTGATATTTATCGTGGAGTTTGTAATCTGGTAGAGCAGCATGCTGAAGAAATTAGGCTGCGTTATCCAAAGGTGATTCGGCGCTCCGGAGGTTATGCTTTAGATGCTTTGCTCGATGCTGATTCTTTGAATCTTGCCAAGCTGATTTGTGGTAGCGAAGGGACACTTGGTGTGATTCTTGAGGCTAAACTGAGATTGACGTCACTTCCTATCTACAGTGCTGTTTGTTTGGCTAATTTTGATACGTTGGATTCAAGCTTGCGTGCGACTGCTTCAATTGTGGCTCAATACCCTTCGGCTGTCGAATTGATTGATGGAGTAATTCTTCGCCAGGCACAAGTGCATCCTTTGACTCGTGATTTTTGTGCTTTGATTCAGGGTAAACCAGCGGCAGTTCTGGTTATCGAAGTTCAGGGTGATGCTCCTGAGGAGGTGAAAGCCCATATTCTTCGAATTGCCAATAGTCTCAGTGATTCCGCTTATGCTGTGCAGGTTATGACTGAGCAGGCTGATATTAAGGCTGTTTGGCAATTGCGCTCCAGTGCTCTTGGACTGATGACCACCGTGAAAGGCACAAGAAAGCCGGTGCCCTATATAGAAGATGCTGCCGTCCCACCTGAAGTATTAGCTGACTATGTCGCTGATGTGATGGCTGTATGTCACAAATATGATCAACCGGTATCGCTGTTTGGTCACGCAAGTGTCGGGTTGCTACATATTCGCCCTATGCACGATTTGCATAAAGCAGCTGATAGAGAGAGTATGATGCAGATACAGGAAGAAATTTTCCTGTTGGTGCAAAAATATGGTGGATCATGGAGTGGTGAGCATGGTGACGGAATTGTGCGTGGTGGCTTTAATCGGCGTTTTTTTGGTGATGAGCTTTATGGTGCATTCAAGGAGGTCAAGCGGCTTTTCGATCCTGAAAATCGCATGAATCCTGGTAAGGTGATTGATACGCCACCTATAGATAGCCATTTGCGTTTTGGAGGAGCCTATAAACCTATAAAAGTTGACACTCTTTTTCAATTTCTCGATCATGGAGGCATATTAGCATCCGCAGAGCAGTGTACCGGAGCAGGCGAGTGCCGAAAAACCCTCTCAGGGGTGATGTGTCCTTCATATGTTGCAACGAGGGATGAAATGCACAGTACCCGTGGGCGTGCCAATACCCTGCGTCTTGTTTTGAGCGGTCAGCTAGGTGTGGATGCTTTTGTTAGCGAAGAGCTTGCAAGCGTGATGGAGCTTTGTTTGAGTTGCAAGGGCTGCAAAGGTGAATGTCCAAACGGCGTTGATATGGCAAAGCTCAAGTCGGAAGTGCTGTATCATTATCAAAAAAAGAATGGTGTTACACTCCGTTCCCGCCTTATTGGTAATATGTCAATGCTGTCGCGTTTGGCTACTGGGTCTCAATCCAGCATTCTTAATGCCCTGATGGACAAGCGCGCTGTTCGATTATTGTCGGAAAAAATGTTGGGGATAGATGCTGATCGCACGTTGCCTGCTTTTGCACAACAGACGCTGAGCCGCTGGTATACGAAGCATAAGGTCAAAAATGCTTTAGGAAATGTAAATAGCCGACAAAGTAATGGTCAAACGGTTGTTTTGTTCAATGATACCTATACAGAATATAATCAGCCTAAGGTTGGTCGTGCTGCTATAGAGGTTCTTGAGTTGGCTGGCTACTCTGTTATTCTGGCAACACTGGGCGATAGTCAGCGAACGGCAATTTCCCAAGGGCTTCTGGATCAGGCAAAGCGGCGAGGCACTCGACTTGTCGAGCAACTTGATGTTCTTTCAAAGAGTGATATTCCAATACTTGTTTGTGAACCCAGTTGTGCATCAGCACTGACTGACGATCTTCCTGATCTAATCGAAAATGTTGACCTTGCAGTCAGAGTTGCAAAGAGAGTGCAGACAATAGACCATTTTTTGGAGCAGCAGCTATCTACTGGTAGGTGCAGTTTGTCATTGAAAGATGCTTGTGACGGAGAAATTCGAGAGTTTCTTGTTCATAGTCACTGCCACCAGAAAATAATTGATGGAGCGCAATGGACTCATCGTTTACTTGCCCGTATTCCTGGAGCTATAGTAAAAGATTCAGAGGCAGGTTGTTGTGGTATGGCTGGTTCATTTGGTTATGAGGCTGAACATGCAGAGTTATCGCGTAAAATAGCTGCCGAACGTCTGTTGCCTCGTTTAGCTCAAGCAAGCAAAACAACGCAGGTTGTCGCCAACGGTTTTTCTTGTCGTCATCAGATAGCCGATCTAACGGACCGAAACCCTTTACATATAATTGAAGTGTTGCGTACTTATTGTATTGCGTGATCTTATCTCGGTATCAGTTTGATTTGAGCGAAATAATAATGAAAGAACAATGTCAAAAGTCCTGATTACAACAGTACCGTTTGGAGATAAAAACCGGCTTCCACTTGAGTTTCTTGAAGATGCAGGTATTGAGTATCTTATAAATCCTCTTGGTCGCAAGTTGAAGGAAGATGAATTGGCTGAAATGGTGTCTGATTTTGATGTGGTTGTAGCCGGAACAGAGCCGATTACCGAAAAAGTAATGAGTCAAGCCAGTCGTCTTAAGCTGATCTCTCGTGTAGGTATTGGTCTTGACAGCGTAGATCTTTTGGCTGCAGAGCGTTATGGCATCAAGGTTAGTTACACCCCTGATGCACCAGCACCAGCTGTAGCAGAATTAACTATAGGGCTCATGCTTTCCCTGCTGCGTTCTGTGCATCTTTCCAATACTCAAATGCATCGTGGGGAATGGCATCGTTATTTCGGTCGTCGAATTCCCGAAGTTACTATCGGTATTATCGGAGCAGGCCGTATTGGTGGACGCGTTATACGCCGACTCTCTGCGTTTGGAACTCCTCGAATACTGGTTAATGATATGAATCCGGACTTGTCAATAACTACTGACTTGAAATTGGAATGGGTAGGAAAGGAAGATATATACCAGCAAGCTGATGTAATCAGTCTGCATGTACCACTGACTGTTCACACAAAGAATATGGTCAGGCGTGAGCAGCTTCTTCAAATTAAACCGGATGCAATGCTTATTAACACTTCGCGAGGTGGAATAATCAATGAAAATGATCTTGCGGAGGTGCTTAAGGCTGGGCATTTAGGAGGTGCCGCGATTGATGTTTTTGAGCAGGAACCCTACCATGGTGGTCTTGCTGAGATCGATCGATGCCTACTTACTTCGCATATGGGCTCAATGTCCATTGATTGTCGAACACGTATGGAGATTGAAGCTACTGAAGAAGCGGTACGTTTCCTGAAAGGGCATGACCTTCAAGGTTTGGTGCCATCGGAAGAATATGAAGTTCAAAAGCAGGGGCTTTGATATGAAAAAAGTATGTGTTGTAGGAGGTTCAGGATTTCTTGGTTCTCATGTGTGTGATAAGCTCTCAGATGCAGGATATCACGTGATTATCTTTGATCGGGCAGTTTCTCTATGGAGTCGTCCTGAGCAGACTATGATTGAGGGTAATATTCTTGATGAAATAGCATTGAATCAAGCTATTGAAGGTTGCGAAGCTGTTTACAACTTTGCCGCTATTGCTGATCTTGACGAGGCTGTCGATAAACCATTAGAAACAGTGAAGGTTAATATTCTTGGAAATACCATGGCGCTTGAAGCTTGCCGCAATCATGGTGTCAAGCGCTATATCTATGCGAGTACTGTCTATGTACATAGCAGGGAGGGTGGTTTCTATCGTTGCAGCAAACATGCGGCGGAACAGTTTGTTGAAGAGTACTATAATCGTTATGGATTGGCCTTTACGATACTTCGTTATGGTTCACTCTATGGGCCACGCTCTGGCCGCCATAATGGTTTGTGGCGTATCGTAAAAAAAGCGCTTGATACTGGTCTTGTCAGTTATGAAGGAAGTTCGGAGGCCATGCGGGAATACATTCATGTTGAAGATGCTTCCCGTGCGAGTGTGGTCGCTCTTGGAGAAGAATTTCGTAATCAGCATGTTGTATTAACCGGTCAGGAACCAATGCGAGTGCTTGATCTACTCAAGATGCTTGCGGAAATCTTGGGAATGCCCCAAGCTGTTGAATTCATCGAATCCGAACACGCTGGTCACTATATTCGTACACCCTACGCATATCAAACTCGTTTGGGTAGGAAATATGTCCCCCCTCTTCATGTTGATTTAGGACAGGGGTTGTTAGAGTTGATTGGAGAAATTCAGCATTCAACGATTTGATTAGACCGAAAATAATTTTCTGGGATTTCGACGGGGTCATAAAGGATTCCGTCAATGTCAAAACCAACGCTTTCTTTAAATTGTTTCAACCCTTTGGCTATAATATTGCAGTTCGAGTGCGAGAGCATCATGAAACTCATGGGGGAATGTCACGATTTGACAAGTTGCCACTATATCTGCAATGGGCAGGAGAAGGGTGCAATCAATCATTGGTAAATCAATTTTGTGATCAATTTGCTTGTTTGGTTTTAGATGAAGTAATCAACTCCCCTTGGGTTCCGGGTGTCGAGGCTTATCTGCGAGCAAACCCTAATCGACAGACATTTATCTTGGTTTCTGCAACCCCGCAAGAAGAACTTGAGCTTATTTTAAATAAGCTTAAGTTGAATGATTGCTTTGTTAAAATTATTGGTGCACCGACCCGTAAGAAAGATGCTATACGCATGACGCTGGAGAAGCTCAAGCTTGATGCTCAAAATTGTCTCATGATTGGAGATGCACAGGAAGACTATACAGCTGCCCAAGTTAACAATGTGCCCTTTTTATTGAGGCAGCATGGAACGAACTCTAAGGTGTTCGAAAATTATACGGGTCCTTCAGTTAAGGATTTCACTGTTTTATGAATCGATTAGAAAAAATTCTTGATATTCGTAAATCACTTTCTGCTAACAAGACATCTATAGGCAGCTGGATGCAAATTCCGCATCCATCTATTGCCGAAATTATGGCCCATGCTGGTTACGATTGGGTTGCTGTAGATATGGAGCATGGGGCGATTGCGGTGCACCAATTGCCGGACTTATTTCGGGCCCTTGAATTAGGAGGTACGTTGCCCTTAGCAAGACTTGCAGAAGGTAGTGTTAAGGATTGCAAACAAGCCCTCGATGCCGGCGCAGGCGGTGTGATCGTTCCTATGGTTGAAAGTGCTGAACAATTAACTAAGGTCCGTGATGCCTGCCGTTGGCCGCCATCTGGTTCCCGAGGGGTTGGCTTTTCACGCGCTAATTTGTTTGGCAAGCACTTTGATGCCTATCATGAAGAAGCCCAGACACCTTTGTTGGTTGCTATGATTGAGCACATTCGTGCAGTTGAGCATCTGGAAGAGATACTTTTAGTCGAAGGGTTGGATGCAATTCTGATCGGGCCATATGATCTGTCCGCTTCAATGGGGTTGACCGCAAAGTTTGAGCATCCAGAATTTATTTCAGCAATGGATCGTATACGTTCCCTTTGCAGTCTGCGTAGTATTACTTGTGGCGTCCATGTGGTTATGCCAGAAGCCAAGGTGTTAAAACAGCGGATTGATGAGGGGTATAGGTTTATAGCCTATTCAATAGATTCTGTTTTTTTGAATAACTCAACAACCATCCCAAAACTTTAAATAAAGACTTTAATATGGAAAATGTCGGACAGTCACATACTCGAAACAAAGAATATGAGAAAAGGTTTAGCCGTGAACAGCTCCTTCAAAATCTTGTAAAGTTCTCTGAACCAATAATTTTTGATGTTGGCGCACATCGTGGTGAAAGTGTCTCATTTTTGAAACGCATATTTCCTTCGGCCTCAATTTATTCATTTGAGCCTGATCCTGACTCCTATAAAGAGCTCTCTTCTTTTAATGTAGCGCGGGTCTGCTATTTTAACCTTGCTATTTCAGATTCAGACGGCACAGCTTCTTTTTACAGAAACAAAATTTCTCACACAAATAGCTTACTTAAAGTCAATCTCAAGAGTAAAGATTCGATAAGTATTGCTAAAGCAACTGAGGTAAATGATACTCAATTCTTTGAGGGTTTTAATGAAGAAGTTAAGGTGATATCAGTGAGATTGGATAGCTTTACCTACTCAAATTCAATCGATCATATAGACCTTCTAAAAATTGATGTACAGGGTGCTGAATGCCGAGTTTTAAATGGTGCAATCGAAACTCTCAAAAAAACAAAAGTGATCATTATCGAAATTGGTTTTTTTGATTATTATGAAAATCAAACAAGTTTTATGGATATTGAATCGATTATCTTTCCATTAGGTTACAGACTGTTTAGTATCAGTGAAATCTCTAATAACCCGATGAATGGTAGAACAGATTGGGCTGAAGTGGTTTATCTGAACCAAAACATCATCAAACAATAGAGAGTTACGTATGAAAGAAGAAGAAATTCGTCCTCAATATATCTTTGATGAATATTTACGTTTGGCTAAAAAGGATACTCAAAAGTATTTCAGCGAGCGGTCACGGGAAGAAGTTGTTCTGTGCCCGGCATGTAATGCAAATGGTAAGCTAAGCTTCACAAAGCACAACTTTAATTATGTTGAGTGTCACTTCTGTCATACTGTTTTTGTAAGTCCAAGACCCTCAGCAGAGGCGTTCTCTCTTTATTATCAGGAATCAGAGTCAGCAATATTTTGGGCATCGACATTTTACAAAGAAACTGCGGCAGCTCGCCGTGAAAAACTTTGGCACCCAAAAGCGTTAATGATCTGTGACATTATAAAAAGATTTGGTACAGATGAATATAGCTTGGTCGATATTGGAGGAGGTTACGGTATTTTTGCTGAGGAATACGAGAAGATTTCAGGTCAGAGAGTTACTGTGATTGAACCTGGACCTGCACTTGCCCTTGTTTGTAGAGATAAAGGCCTAAAAGTTGTGCAGGGATTTTTGGAGGAGATTAATCCAGAACAGCTTGAACGTGGAGCAAAGACTTTTGTGAGTTTTGAGCTTTTTGAGCATTTGCATGATCCTGAAAATTTTTTATTTCACCTGATTGCTCTGATGTCACCTGCAGATTTATTTATATTTACGACACTTTCAGGAGCAGGATTAGATATTCAGGTGCTTTGGGCTGATTCTAAATCAGTTTCACCACCACATCATCTGAACTTTCTAAATCCTAAGTCTATGCGAATGCTCCTTGAGCGAGTGGGCTTTAACGTGTTACAAATTTGTACCCCAGGTAAGTTGGATATTGATATCCTTTGTAATAATAAAGAATTTATTAAGGACCGTTTTTGGATGACATTTATTAGTCAGGCGACTGAAAATGAAAAGCAGATGATGCAGACTTTTATTGCAGATAATGGTTTGAGTTCACACATGTTAGTTGTATGCCAAAAATCATAAGTAATTTATGAAATGAAAATCTTAGCACTTATACCTGCCCGTATGGGCAGTGGTCGTTTTCCTGGTAAACCTATGGCTCCGATACTCGGAAAGCCAATGATTGGGCATGTGTATGAAGGTGTTGCCCTTTCACCATTGCTTGATAAGGTAGCTGTTGCTACATGTGACAAAGAAATTTATGAATATATAGAATCAATAGGCGGCGTTGCTGTGATGACAGGCAATCATCATGAGCGCGCTTCTGATCGTTGTGCAGAAGCATTGCTTAAGTTGGAACAGGCAAATAATATGAAGTTCGATATTGTTGTTATGGTTCAGGGTGACGAGCCGATGACACATCCTGATATGATTGCTGAGGCAGTACAACCGCTATTGGATGATTCATCGCTGAACGTGGTGAACTTGCTCGGCAAGATAAAAGACATTGCCGAGTTTGAGGATCGAAATTGTATAAAAGTCGTATGCGACCTCAATCTAAACGCATTATATTTCTCTCGCGAACCCATCCCGACACGGTGTAAAATTGATGACATTCCAATGGGTAAACAGGTCTGCATCATACCGTTCAGGAGAGACTTTTTAATCGAGTATACCCGCTTAGCTCCCACTCCTCTCGAAATTGCGGAATCAGTCGATATGATGCGGGTTCTTGAACATGGCATGAAAGTACGCATGGCCTCAACCAAACACAATACACAGGCAGTTGACACCCCAGATGATCTTTATAAGGTTGAATATTTATTGCGCTATTGTGTTGATGCCTATGAAAAAGATAGAAAACCGGGTATTTGGCCCTGATTAAAGTTCTGTTTTCCTAACGGCATATATATTAAAGCGAATGAACGATGACGCTTTGTAACCCCTTTTCTGAATGGAATACCATAAGTAGCATTATGAATCCCAAATGATATTATATGAAGATGTTATCCACAAAGGATATACGTGAAATTCAAGAGCTTATTTCCATGACTCTTTTCTTCGGAATTCCCTTAGGATCGACACTCAATGATACATTGTTAACCCACTTTTGGAATGGCAGAGGGGAGTGGAATTGGAAAACTCTTCTATTAAACAAAATTCGTATCACACAGCACTGGTTGTATCATTGTCAATCAAAAAAGCTATCATTTGTGTTGCCTCATGATCACATTTTGGCGGCATGGTTGAGTGGTACCTCACGCATTAATGGCATTATGCAACCTATAATTCAGTCACTGAAAGGAGATGCTTGTGTTGTGTTATATGGAACTTCAAATGTGATTCCATTCATTCCTGATGGTGTGCCTTTTATTGCTGAGGATCAGCTTTGGAACTACTCAGTGAAGGAATGGCGTGCCGAGTATCGCAAGTGCAGGTTTCAATGGGCTGTTCAGTTGAAATCATTATGTCGAAAATATGAATTCCCTGTTGGAGCTTTTGAACATTTAGAATTGTTATTAATGATTGCAAGTCAGAATATAGCAGGTTCTATCTCATATCTTAAAAAAAATAGACCAGCTATAGTTCTCACTGATGCTGATCGTAGCTTCAAGTGGTCATGTCTTGTTTTAGCAGCGCGCAAGTTGGGTATTCCAACAGTGACATTGGTTCATGGTGGAATAGATAAAGAAGCGACATGGTTTAGTCCAGTTCTTGCTGATAAAATTATTTGCTGGGGTAAGTTGGATCGCAACAAACTTATAGCTGCTGGAGAACGTTCAGAGAAAATTTTAATCGGCGGTTGTCCCCGGTTTTCCCGTGATCTTCCTGTTGTTGCTAATAATAATCTTATGAAGTTATCACTAAATCGGGAAATACCTGTCGTTATGTACGCTACACATATTGAACGTCAAAACTTTGACTTGGTTGAATCATTCTGTAAAGCTGTTGAAAACCTGGATTTTCTTTTGGGAATCGTACGTCTGCATCCTTCAGAAAATATAGTTAACTATAGAGCGATCATAGAGAAGCACCCTGGAGTGAAATTTTTCGAAAACCAGGCAGCTACAATAGATGAATCAATCGCATTGGTTGATGTTGTCGTAGTTCATGGTACTACAGTAGGGAGTGAAGCCTTACTTAAACGGGTGCCGGTAGTTGTATTTGATTTTGATGCAGATCCTTCTGAGCTTGCCATTGATTTTGTAAATATTGCTGGGTGCCCGCATGCTCGAACACCGGATGCACTCGCTGATATATTACGTAAAATTCTTTTAAATGATTCTTATCGCCAAAAACTTCAAATGGCAGCAGAGAATTATGTTAATGACTTTTGTAGTACCTATGGAGAGGAATCAGCCCGCTTGACTGCAAGTTTTATAAGACATGCGGCTAATAATTAGAAAATTAATAAATAGAATTTCATTATTTGTACTTTTATATGTGTTTAATAACAAAAATTATAAATAAAGTATTCCATATTCTTTGGTGGTTAATTAATGTATTGCGATTTAAACAACTAGGGATTAAATCATTTATTGATCACCCATTAAAAATCGATGGATCGATGAATATCAAAATAGGTAATAATGTCTTTATTGGGTATAAAACATGGCTTGCATCAAAGCCGATTTTGCAAACCAAAAATTCGATTTTACAAATTGGAAATGGATCCAGTATTGGTCACTTTAATCATATTTATGCTACCAGAAAAATTATTATAGGAAATAATGTTTTGACTGCTGACAAAGTATATATATCTGACAATGTGCATGGATTTGAAGATATTACTATGCCTATAAAAAATCAACCGATTAAACAAAAAAATGAAGTCTTTATTGGAGACGGATCTTGGCTTGGTGAAAACGTTTGTATTATAGGTGCAAAGATTGGTAGAAATTGCGTCATTGGGGCAAATTCAGTAGTAACAAAGAATATTCCAGATTATAGTGTAGCTGTTGGTGCTCCTGCGAAAATTATAAAAAGATATAACGAGCAGACAAAAAAATGGGAATTAACAAAACAAGATGGATCATTTATAGATATATAGTATGAAAAATATTTTAATTACAGGTGGGGCGGGATTTATTGGTTGTAATTTAGCTTTGAAGTTACTGTCTAATGGATATAATGTACGTGTTCTTGATAATCTCTCAATTCAAATTCATGGAGTCAATCCGGAAACAACATCGCCACTATATGTATCAATAAAAGATAAAGTCGATTTTATTCATGGCGATATCACTAACAAATTGAATGTTGAAAAAGCAGTAAAGAATCAAAATATTGTTATTCATCTTGCATCTGAAACAGGGACTGGGCAGTCAATGTATAAAATATCAAGATACATAGAAACCAATGTTCTTGGAACAGCCCTTCTTTTAGAGGAGTGCCTTAAGGCAAATGTAAAGCGTTTTATTCTAAGTTCTTCAAGGGCTGTATACGGTGAAGGCTCATGGTATTGCAGTTGTTGTGGTCCAGTTCACCCGTCGCTTCGTGAAAGGCAGGATGACAGCATGCCAACTAATTGGAATCCTTGCTGTCCTCTATGCGGGATCTTTACAACCAATATTTTACCTACATCGGAAGGTGAGATCATTTCTCCAACTTCTGTATATGGTGTTAGCAAGGCTACACAGGAGCAACTGGTTGCTTTGGTTGGAAAAACCTCTTCTATGTCATATTCTATTTTAAGGTTTTTCAATGTTTTTGGGCCAGGTCAAGCTCTTGACAACCCATATACAGGGGTGCTTGGAGTTCTTTTAAACAGAGCGAGAGCAGGCAAGCATATTGATCTTTATGAAGATGGGGAGATTATGCGAGATTTTGTCTATGTTGATGATGTTGTGGAAAGCATTGTTTTAGCAATGACATCCGAAACTCAAGACATATACAATATCGGGGGAGGGTATGCCGTTACCATTAGAGAGTTGGCTGAGATGCTTACAGATTTTACCACATCTATGTCCAGCTTATCTGTAACAGGGAAGATGCGTATTGGCGATGTGCGTGGTCTTGTGGCAGATATAAGTCATGCGGAGCATTCACTAAAGTGGCGTCCATCTACTGATTTCTCTGCTGGTCTACGAAAGTTTATTGAGTGGGCTCTTCAGAGAGAATTTCAAGATCGTTATGAAGAATCCTTACAAGAACTCCGTATGAGAGGTCTATATCGCTAGATATCGGGTCTCGGATGTTTGTACACCTGTAAGAAGTTATGCATATTTTCAAGCATACCACTTCATGAAATGTTACAGCAAAGAATATTTCTCAAGGTGAGCTCATGCAAATCACATTACATAAAAACGCACGCACAACACCTTCCATACGCAAGGAAATTCAGGCCTCATCTTTAAGCGCCAATAAGCTTGCTGCAAAATATGGCATCACAAAGGCAACCGTCCTGAAATGGAAGCACCGTAAGAGCATTGAAGACGCTTCACATACTCCCCATTCGTTCAATAAAACCATGAGCGATTTCGAGGAGTTTGTTGTCATAGAACTCCGTAAAACGTTACTGATACCGCTTGATGACCTTCTGGCCATTTTTCATGAGTTCATCAACACGCAGGTTTCTCGAGCTGGCCTTGACCGTTGTCTTCGTCGTCATGGTGTCAGTAATCTCAAAGACCTGATACCCCAGGAAGAAGAAAGCGAAAAGCCAAAAAAACCTTCAAAGATTATGAGCCCGGCTATGTGCATATCGATGTGAAATATTTACCACAAATGAGCGATGAATCAAGCAGGCGATACTTTTTTGTTGCTATTGATCGAGCAACCCTCTGGGTTTTCCTTGAGATCAGACCAGACAAACAAGCAAGCGCTGCTGCCAGTTTTTTAAAGAAACTCTCGCAAGCCGCACCGTTCAAAATCACCAAGGTTTTAACCGATAACGGCAAAGAGTTCACGGACCGGTTCGGTGTCGATGGAGAACGTAAACCGACAGGAAATCACTCTTTCGATAAAGCTTGTGAGGCAAGTCAGATTGAACATCATCTCATCAAGCCACGATATCCACAGACCAACGGCATGGTTGAGCGATTTAATGGCAGAATCGAAGAGATACTCCAGCAAACCCGATTTGAGGATTCTCATCAATTGGAAAGAACAATCAAAAATTATTGCCAACTTTATAACAACAATATTCATCAGAAATTATTAAACCATAGCACTCCAATTCAAGCTTTGAAAGACTGGAAAAAACAAAAGCCTGTTTTGTTTACAAAAAATGTCTACAATCTTTCGGGACCTGACAGCTAGAAACTTAGGTATTTAAATAAACAAAATATGAAAGTGCGCGTGCTTTATTCATTTCCCAGTATAAAATCATATTTTTAGATAATAAAGATCAGTAAATGAATAAGACTTGTGTTATCATGTCCCCACCTAACACTTTGGGACAATCACTTGAAATTGGTTTTAAACAGTGTGGATGGGACACTAAACTTATAACCTTTCAAAAATTCCCAGAATATAGTTTGTCCAATCCTATTAATTGGATCAGATCGCCAGAGCTTGGGCGAAACTATAAAAAAAGATTTGATTTTATTTTGCGAGAGGAAGTTCTACCTCTTGCAGATAAATGTAATGCTGATCTCGTGTTTGTGATGCGTCCTGAAGAAGTCAGTAGTATGACGGCTGAAGCACTATCAAATTTCAGGAGGCCGATTGCAGCATGGATTATTGATTCTCTCAGTAGATGTCCTTCACAAAACGCTCTTTCAGCATATACTATTGCGAATTTTTATCTCGATGGAAATGATGTTAACGTGCAAAATTCATTCTGGCTTCCTCTAGGGGTAAATGAAAATCTATTACCTAAATTAAACATTCAAAAAGATATTGATGTATTATTTATTGGTGGTATTCCACCTGATTTATATACAAAGCGTCGCCAATTATTTAAGGAATTTGCTCATTCAAGAATATCTGAACTTTATAAATGCGCAGCGAATGTCTCTGGTGCAAGAGGATTTTATGGACGCATTCAGCATGAATTTATAAGAATAAGCACAAAATTCCCAGTTTCATCAAGGGTTTCTATGGTTGAATACATAAGGTCGATTTCCCGTGCGAAAATATGTATTAATGTTCTTCCAGATGATAGCGGATCAATTGTGAATGACGCATTTTTTTTAATACCTTTCGTTAATACATGTCAGTTGGTTGATAAACATGAATACCTTAAAACGTGGTTGATACCCGAAGAACATTTTTGTTGGTTCGAAGAAGGTAAGATGCTGGAAAAAATTGCAGAATTGTTGAAAGATGAAATTAAAAGAAAGAGAATATCAGAAAATGGTCAAAGGGAGATACTGTCCAATCACACTTATCGCAAAAGAGCTGAGGGAATTACTGAAATTATTGATTTATAAATAGAGATATAGTCGGGGCATTACCTCAACATTGCATTAAGATTTGCAGATATGCTGGTAATATTTGATATAGGAAGTAAAACAAGGAAGTGAATAAATCTGAGCATTACTAAGCATATTATTACTATCAAAATATATATGTCTCATTAAACAATTTAGTGGAATAGAGCAATAAAGCAGTAGACTGCAGCATTTAATGACTATGCAAAAGTTAACAACACATTACCTGCAATGTTAGGCCTTTCGGACTCTTGGGAGGTTGAAGATGTCAATTTTTCCCTTACCGGTCAGCGCATAGAAGTTCGTCTTCGTTTTATTGGTGATGCTGTATTTTGTTCTGAGTGCGGTCTTCAGGGAACAGTTTATGATCATCCTCCGGAACAACAGTGGAGGCATCTTGATAAGATTCAGTTTGAGACCATAATCATTGCCCGCATTCCCCGGTCACAATGCCCTGATTGTGGCGTCAAGACAATAAAGGTTCCATGGGCTGATCGGCATTCACGGTTTACCCAGATGTTTGAAGGCTTTGCCATCACTCTTCTGCAACATTGTTCCAATACGCAAGCCGCTGCCAAGATGTTACGATTGGGATGGCAGGCTACGAGCGATATCATGAATCGGGCTGTTCAACGAGGACTTTCTCGCCGAGCACCTGAAGAACTCTCTCATATTGGTATTGATGAGAAGAGCTTCAAAAGCGGCCACCACTACATTACCATACTCAATGATGTTGACGGTAGCCGAGTCCTGGATGTTGTTGAGGATCGTATTACAGAGGCAACAGAGATGCTTCTACAAACCCTTACGCAGTCTCAACAGAATGGTGTCGCATCGGTCTCTGTCGACATGTGGAAACCGTTTGCATCTGCAGTCAAAAAGCTGCTTCCACAGGCAGACATCGTTCATGACCGCTTTCATATCAGTAAGTATTTGAACACTGCTGTCGACATAGTGCGGCGCCAAGAATCACGGCAACTCTGCAAAACGGGAGACACCAGTCTCGTTGGATCTAAATTCACTTGGCTCCGTAATCCGGAAAATATGAATACGGTGCAAAAAGGGCGATTTGATGGATTGATGGAGTCGATGTTAGAGACCGGAGTGGCATGGGTCTTAAAGAATAGTTTTAGAGTGTTTTGGAAATGTCCAACAGAAGCCAGGGCAAAGCTCTTTTTCTCGTTCTGGTGTGAGGTCGTCGACAAGTCTGGGCTGAAACCAATGATCAAGGTAAAAGGACTTCTCAAGCGCCATATCAACAATATTTTGAATTACTTCAAGCACTGGATAACAAACGCTGTATCGGAAGGTCTCAACAGTAAGATTCAGATGTTAAAGGTCTCCGCCCGAGGGTTTCATAACTTCGAAAGCTACCGGGCAAGAATACTCTTTTATTGTGGGAAGCTTAACATGCGAATCGATTCAATGCCGTATTATTAAAAAAGCTACCCATTAAATTCCTTAAAGAGCCATATATATAAGTATTATTTAATCTCTATGGCATGTATTCACTGATGTTTTGCTTAGTGAAGGAATCGACAAAAAATTGATTTGCGAATTCTTTAGATTCTATTAATACTACATATATCTGTAAGTGGCTAAATTTAAATGGCTTATAACTGGGCGCTTGTGATACTAATTTGTTAAAAATAAAATACTGTGTGATAAGCGCTCCACAATAAATAATTCCGTAGTATAAGGGCTAAACAGAAATAAATACATATACACCTATATAATAATGAAGTTAAGTCAGTTGGAATTATCTGCAGACGATAGAGCAAAGATGCTCGAGATTGTGGCAAAAGGGAGTGATTGGCGACTACGTCATCGGGCTCAAACACTATTGTATTTCAATGATGTGTGGAATGCAAAGGATATAGTGGCGCGGCAAGAGCTGAATCTCGACACGGTTTATGACCGACGTAAATACTAGTTATTAGAGGGTTATTCCTCATTGTATGACAATCATCGGAGCGGCGCACCTTCGAAATTGAATCAAGTTCACCGTGATCGCATCAAGACTTGGGCTGAGGAAGAAGCGCTGACAGGTCTGGCGTTAGTGGCCAGGTTGAAGGAAGAGTACAATGTAGCTGTGAGTGTTAGCACTATGCTCAGTACGTTAAAGAAACTGGATTTTGTATGGAAACGTACACGCCACAGTTAGAAAAAAACGAAATTAAAACGATTTCAGAAAAGCACAGTTAGAAATTGAAGAGATGGCCGCTCAAGCCGAAAGTGGTGAAATCACATTAGCCTATGTGGATGAAGCTGGTTTTCCCCTGGCTCAGCTAAACCGCAGCGCCAAGACGCCTGTGGGCAAATGTCACATGATTGATGCCAATCGCGGCAAACGCCTGAATGTTATCGGCGCCATGCTCTCAACCAGTGATTGGTACTTAGTTGCGATGTGGCAAACAACAACTTCATTGCTGTTTTCTTGTTTTCTTGGCCTGCTGATGAACCACGTGGGCAAGTCTTTAAGCGTTATTCTGGACAATGCATCATTCCACAAAGCGAAAGCAGTTCAACCGATCTTGAACGTGCTGGCGCAAAATGGACTGAAGCTCTATTTCCTGCCGCCCTACAGTCCAGAAATCAATCGAATTGAAAAGCTGTGGACGTGAGCCCGTAAAAAGGGACCACTTGGTTGTGGAAAAAATGATTAAAATCAACCAAGGAGATTACACGCATGAAAACCAAGCGTTACAGTACAGAACAGATCATCAGCATCCTGAAAGAAGCCGATTCGGGTATGCCCGTCAAGGATCTTTGCCGCAAACACGGTGTCAGCGATGCGACGATTTATAACTGGAAATCGAAGTACGGCAGCATGTCGGTCAGTGAAGCACAACGGCTCAAGGAACTTGAACACGAGAACCGTCGTCTGAAAAAGCTGGTCGCTGACTATGCCCTCGACATCCAGATGCTCAAGGAGATCAACTCAAAAAAATGGTAACGCCCGAGGTCAAGCGCAACGCTGTAAGGTACTTGCATGAACACTTCGGGCGGAGTCTCAGAAAGCTCTGTATTCTGGTTGGTCTGAGCCGAACGAGTTGGCATTACCAGCCAAAACCTGATACCAATGAGCCGATTCGGCAACGGTTACGGGAGTTGGCTGATGAGCGAAAACGTTGGGGCTACCGTCGACTGCATTACCTGTTGAGACGAGAGGGATTTCAAATCAACCATAAGCGAACTGAACAGCTTTATCGTGAAGAGCATCTGATGCTGCGGGTAAAACGTCGCAGAAAAACAGCTGCCGATACTCGGGTTGCGCCTCCGAAAGCGGAACGCAGGAATCAATGCTGGGCAATGGACTTCAGTGTGCCGCAGAAAGCGGTATGAGAGATGAGGGAAGTCCCCTCGCCATCGGCTTGCAGGAGCAGGAGGCAAACCACCGTAAGCAGCATTGGTCAAAAGCCAGTGTTGTGAGCGTTACGGAAAAGGTACTATAAGGTATCAGGTATGGATCAACGAAGACGAACAACCGTGAACTGCCGTTCAAGTGTCGAAATTGCTCAAATGATATCGAAACCGGGGAGTGAAGTTGCTCCGGGAATAGTCTGGTCGCTACCTGCTTACGAATCAGGCGGTATCCGGCATAAAGGCAGCGTGAGCGTGATCCGGGCTCTTATACTGAACTGCGGGAACCTTCGGTGGCGATGCAAAGCGAAAGGCACAAGCCGTACAAGCGAGGCTGAAAGTAGCGATGAGCCATCAAGGGGCGGAACCGCTCGTAGTAGTGATGAATCCACTGTAATGGTGGAAGAGCGAAGGAGTGGTGTCATTCAGGTCGGATCAAAAGTCAACCATGAAAGTGGGAGGAACGGTTGGTTATGACCAAGTCTTATAAAATACCCAAGAAGCTCGTATGGGAAGCCTATCAATGTGTCAAGGCAAATGAGGGTGGAGCTGGGGTAGATCGTGAGTCGATAGCACAATTTGAAGGTCGTCTGAAGAATAATTTGTATAAACTCTGGAATCGCATGTCATCCGGCAGTTATTTTCCTCCGCCAGTTAAAGGTGTGCCGATTCCAAAGAAGTCAGGCGGCGAAAGAATGTTAGGGATTCCTACAGTGTCGGATCGAATTGCCCAGACAGTTGTCAAATGGCAACTTGAACCGATTCTTGACCCACTATTTCATCAAAATTCATATGGTTATCGACCAGATCGATCTGCCTTGGATGCGGTGGCCATGGTGAGACGGAGAAGTTGGGAATACGACTGGGTAGTAGAGTTTGATATCAAGGGGCTCTTTGACAATATCGATCACGAACTGTTGATGCGGGCTCTCAGGAAGCACTGTGATACTCCATGGATTCTGCTCTATGTAGAAAGGTGGCTCAAAGCACCGATGCAAACAACGGCGGGAAACTTGGAAGAAAGGACAAGTGGCACACCGCAAGGAGGAGTCGTAAGTCCTTTACTGGCGAATCTTTTTCTGCATTATGCTTTCGATATGTGGGTTACCCGGAATCTGCCAAGCGTGCGCTTCTGCCGCTATGCCGATGATGGTGTAATTCATTGTAAAAATCGTGAGCAGGCGGAATTTGTGCTAAGCAAGATACGCAAGCGATTTGAGCAGTGTAGACTGGAACTGCATCCTGACAAGACGCGAATCGTGTACTGTCAGGATATCAATCGGCAAGAAGTACACTCAAATGTGCAGTTCACCTTTCTTGGCTATACCTTCAGGCCGCGCAAGGCGGTCGATAAGTATGGCAGGGTATATGTGAACTTCAGTCCAGCGGTAAGTCGTGATGCTCTCCGAACAATGCGACAAACCATAAGAGGCTGGCATATCCAATGACGGAGTGCTCTCAATCTCGAAGAATTAGCTACGAGATACAATCCGATACTCCGTGGATGGCAAGCTTACTATGGAAAATTCTATGGATCGGCAATGTCAGTAATCTGGAGCCACATAAATACCTACTTGATACGTTGGCTGATGCAAAAGTACAAGCATCTTTCTCGGCATAAAATACGAGCAGTCAAAGCTCTGGGGAAGATTGCGAAATCTTTTCCAGACGTATTTTTTCACTGGCGACTTGGGTATGCGCCAACGACTGGATGATGGGAGCCGTATGAGTGGAGACGCTCACGTACGGTTCTGCGAGGGTTGCGCCTTGCAAGCGCATGAAATTCAGTTGCCTGAAATGGCAACCCTGATAAAGCCTAGCCAGCAGTCAGGAACCGAGTCTTGCGTGATGATTGGTAACAATCACTGCGAAGCGTAGACAGGGAGGTTGTAGGCCGGAACGAAAGTGAACGGAAATGTAGCCCCGAAATCGAACTTGGTTGGAGTAGCTGACCTTGTCTCTCAATGGGGAAAGCAGAATTCCAGAAAGCGAAACGGTGAGTTTTCTGGAATACTTCCGGGGTCCAAACCGCCAGCATGCAGTCAAGGGAAGTCATGCGAACAAGGGAGATCCACTTGGCTCAAGCGAAAGCTTGTACGGTCAGACAAGCCGAATGGCAAGAATGACCGGAAGGTTGGGTGGAAGTCAGACTGTCTGATAGTACTTCGAGATTGGGAGAGCCAATTACATGGGGAAGCGGGCAGCAGAAGATGAATTGTTTATGGGAAACATGAGCTCCATTCAAAGGGAGGGAAATGGACTTCTATGCAATGAGAAGAACGACCAATCATGGAAACAGGACTTGAACAAATAACAGAGAAAGCTTGGAGTGATGCGAAGTTGCGATTCACTTCATTGGCGCATCATATCACTCGGGAACGGGTATGGAAGAATCTGCAACAGATTCCCAATAACTCCGCACCAGGAACTGATGGTCAGAGTGTGGCGGATGCAAAAGAAAGCTTTGAGGAATGGATTGAGCCTATGCTCCAGTCCATGCACCGTCAGGGGTATAAAGCGCCGTCGACCACACGGGTCTATATTCCCAAGCCCGGTAAACAGGAGAAACGGCCATTGGGAGTGCCCTGTGTTTCGGATCGGGCTCTCCAGAGAACTACCTCTCAGGTACTATCTGCCATCTACGAACAGGACTTTCTGGACTGTTCGTTTGGAGGTAGACCCGGCAGAGGTGCCCACAATGCTGTGGCGACCCTGAATGAAATCATTGCAGGGCGTAAAGTAAGCTGGGTGCTGGAGGCGGACTTGAAGAACTTCTTCGGCAGTCTGGATCATGAGTGGGTCATGCGCTTCGTGGAGCATCGGGTTGGTGATCCACGTGTCTTAAACCTGATAAAACGATGGCTGAAGGCGGGTGTACTGGAAGAAGGAGTCGTTCATCCAAGTCAAGAAGGCACCCCGCAGGGTGGATCAATCAGTGTCTTACTGAGTAATCTCTACCTTCATTATGTACTTGATCTCTGGTTTGAGAAAGCCATCAAGCCACGGATGGAAGGCGAGGCTTATCTGGTAAGATATCTTGACGACTTCGTGGTGTGCTTTCAGTATCGATCGGATGCGGTACGCTTTCAAGAAGTGCTGTCGAAACGTTTACAGAAATTTGCGCTGACACTGGAACCGAGTAAGACAAAGCTCGTGGAATTCGGTCGCTTTGCGCAGAAGTATGCTGGGAAAAGAGGGAGGAAGCGTCCTGGGACGCTTAAGTTTTTGGGCTTTACCTTCTATTGTACCCGTAACCTGAAAGGAAACTTCAAGGTGGGTATGCGCACCGAAAATACTCGCGTGCATCGTAGCATGCAACGGCTAAGTGACCTGATGAGACGAATGATGCATCTGCCGATACAGGAACAGGTGAAAAATCTGAATAGCGTTCTACGAGGGCACTATGCCTACTTTGGTATAGCTGGAAATTTCATGGGTATATCAAGGATCTATCGATGCGTTGAAAGATGCTGGAAGAAAATGCTCAGTAGCCGAAGCCAGAAAGGACTGGTGACATGGGAAACCTATCATGTCCTGAAAACACGGTTTGGCTTGCTGCGTCCAAAGCTATCAGTTTCATATGGAAAGCTGCAAGGACTTGCAATTCTGTGAGCCATTTTCTGAAGAGCGTAGTGCGGGAAATCTGCACGCTACGTTGTGTGGGAGCAGGTACCGGGAGACCGGGCCTGCGACCCGGTGCTGGGGGTGAAATTCCCCCGGTCTACTCACCTGAGTGACAACCTCTATAATGGCCGTCGGTTCAGGGTTCTCAACGTTCTGGACAGTTACAGCAGAGATTATCTTGGCTTCGAAGTTGATACCTCAATCAATGGCAATAGGGTATGCTGTGTTTTGGAAAGGATTGTCTGGTTCAAAGGTATGCCGGAAATGATTACGGTCGATAACGGCCCTGAATTCATCGGCAAAGCACTTGATGCATGGGCGCATCGTCATGGAGTCAAACTGGTATTCAATCGTCCGGGCAAACCGGTCGACAATGCTTTTATCGAAAGCTTTAACGGCAGACTCAGGGACGAATGCCTGAACGTGAACTGGTTTTTGAGTCTTGATCATGCCAAAGAGGTCATTGGGCAATGGCAGGAGGATTACAATTCGATCCGACCGCACAGTTCTTTAGGAAAGCTGACACCGGAAGAATTTCTGGCTCAGCAAAAGAATTTTTACCAAGAAGAAGTGGTCTTATAAACGGGGGCACGTCCCTGTGGCATAAGATGAAATATGAATTGATGGGATTTAAAACGAGAAATGCCAAAACCCTTGAAGAAGATGTCTGTAAAATATTAGCAGGCTTCGGGAAGGATTACGGAATGACTTTTTGTTGAGCGCTTAAAAGATTGGTATTTTTTTCATTTAAAAATTAGTTTATGCGATATTGGAGAAGTGTTAATGGTTATTAATAATAGAAATATAGTAAGGGTATCGCTATATATATTTATGTTCTCACTTAATTTTGAAATGCTTAACCTTATGGGTAACGATGCGGAATTTTCTGTTGGTCGTTTATCTGGATACTTATATTTAGCTGCTATTATTTTTTCAAAATACAGAATTAATCTTAATGGAATAAGTCACTTATTGGCACCTCTTGTAATTATTCTTGTCATAATAACGGCGTCAAGTGCGTTGCATTTGAATGTAATATCATCGAGAATTATTGATATTTCTTTGATTCAGAATATTATATGTTATGTTTTGCTTTTAGTTCATGAACGCAATGATCCGGGTGTATTAGAAAAAGGTTTATTATCATTCTCTATAGGTTCTAGTGTAATATCAATTCTATATTTATTTGGTATCGGAGTTGAGTATTCGAGTGAGCATCGAGTCTCTATATTTGGGGATAATGAAAATACTATTGGTTTGCGGATGGCGATATCAATTATATTTCTTATTTATATAATATTTATGTATCGAGGGATATCGTTTAGGAAAAGCGGAATAATGATAATATTATTTCCCGCAATGCTTTCTTTTATGATTAATACTGGATCACGTGTTTCAAATGTATCATTTATTTTTATGTTTTTGCTGCTTATTACATTATATTATATGACGGATCCTTTGGGGAACTTATGGTCAGTGCTTGTGATGATCGGATTAGCAATATTTATAGTTATGCAGTTATTTTTATCAAACGAGATGTTGCTCAATCGGTTAGTTAAAGCTCACGATGGTAATTTAGCAGGAAGAGAAAATATTTGGCCAGCATTCTATGCTGCTATAGTTGAATCTCCATTTATTGGGTATGGATATTCCGGTTATGAAGAGGTTAGTACCAATATATTTGGAGGAGTCTTAAGTCCTCATAATGTAATAATCGAAATATTACTCTATGGCGGTGGAATTGCATTAATTATGTATATCTGGTTTATTTTAAAAATATTATTTAACTCTTTTTATGAATATAGATTAAGAAAAAAATATATTGGACTTGTTTTAATGATTGCATATATAGGGGCAATTGCTACAAGCCATGTTTTATTAGTAAAAATTATGTGGGTTATTTTAGCTTTTAACTCAATATCAATATGTCATAATAGTTCCAGTGAAATCGATGCTAATACATGACATTTTCTATCTGGAAATTATTTGTATCTTTTATATGAAACTACTTTTTTTTATTGATTCACTTGGTTCTGGAGGCGCTCAGCGCCAGCTTGTCACACTTGCGGTTGGGTTAAAGAAACGGGGGCATGAGATTCGCTTTCTAGTTTATCATCAGGAGGATCATTTTTTCTCTTTTCTTCAAGACGCAGGTATTCCTTGTCAAGTTATTCCAACTTGTTCTTATGTTCAAAGAGTGTTAGCAATAAGACGGATTCTACGTCTTGGCTGGCAAGATGTTGTACTAACTTTTTTGGTCACTCCATCTTTTTGTGCTGAACTAGCTTGTATTCCAAGAAAGCGATGGACGCTAGTAGTAGGGGAACGTTCAGCAAATCCAAAGATGAATAAGGGTATTGGATTATGGATGAGATATTTTCATTTATTGGCCGATGTTGTTGTTTGCAATTCTTTTACAAACCAACTAATGCTGGAGACTTTATTTCCACTTCTTAGAAAAAAGATATGCACAATTTATAACACTGTTGATTTAGCGCTGTTTCGAGAGTCTTCGAAAATATCTTTATATATTGGGGATAACAAACCAACAGAATTCCGCATTGTTGTTGCCGCAAGTTATCAAGAACTTAAAAACATGATAAACGTCGCTAAGGCACTTATCATCCTTCGAGATACACATTTTAACAAATCGATTGTTATAGATTGGTTTGGGGGTATGCCAACAAATAAATCTCATTTCCATGCAGCAAAACATTTTATTGCTGAAAATAAACTTGAAACTATATTACGCTTAAAATCAGCCACTAAGGATATTGCTAGCGAATATTCTCGAGCTGATGCCGTCGGTCTTTTTTCTTTTTTCGAGGGCCTTCCAAATGTGATATGTGAAGGTATGGCTTGCGGAAAACCAATTCTGCTAAGTGATGTTTGTGATGCAGGTAATCTCGTCAAAAATGGGAAGAATGGTTTTTTGTGTGATCCGGATTCACCCGTAGATATAGCTGAAAAAATACAACGTATGGCAGATTTGAGTGACTTTGAAAGGCAGGAGATGGGTTTTGAATCGCGGAGTATGGCTGAGCATCTCTTTAACAAAGAAATAATATTAGAAAGATATGAGCAGATTCTTATGAGGGCTGCGAATCATGAATTGCTTCTCCCTGATTGCAGTTGGCCTAAAGATGTTCCAGAATCTGCGCTTTGTACTGTTCAGAGGTGGGCGTAATGAAATCTATGTCCTCAATATATCTGATTATCAATCATGTGATCAATTTTGGTAAAAGATTGAATCGGCATATTTGGATGTTTTTGTACCGACCATTTTTTGCATCACATGGTCTAAACTTTTGGTTTGACCCTAAAGGTGAATATAGTTTTGAGAATATTTATGTTGGTCATGATGTTTCACTTGGTATCAGACCAAGCATAAAAGCGAAACATTGTAAGATTATCATCGGCAATAAAGTTATGTTTGGTCCAGAGGTAAATATCTTAGGCGGAAATCATAATACCAGTATTATTGGTCGTTTTATGGTTGATGTGGGAGAAGATGAAAAAAGACCAGAAGACGATTTGGGTGTGGTAATTGAGGATGATGTTTGGGTGGGGACTCATGCTATTATTTTACCTGGTGTGACTGTTGGTCGCGGTTCTATTATTGGAGCAGGATCAGTTGTAACAAAGTCTGTACCGCCATATGCTATTGTGGGAGGTAATCCTGCTCAATTGATAAGATTTCGATGGAATGTCGAAGAAATACTCTATCATGAGGTTCAGTTGTATCCAATAGAAAAACGACTTTCCGAGTACGATTTGGAGCGCTGGGAGGAGGACAGGTGCATGTTACCGCCAAGACGGGATCATCATGATCTTATTTAGAGGCATTCTTTTTTACCTATTATTTATTTTTTACTTAAAACGTATTTCAGTTTTTAATTAAGCTAATGTGTGGATTTACAGGTGTATACGATCCGTCAAAGCAATCCAATATTTTGAGTGAGTGCGTTCATCGCATGACTTCAACTCTTGTCCATCGAGGTCCAGATGCTGGTGGGCTTTACTCGAAAGACGGTATCGGTTTAGGGCATCGTCGTCTCAGCATTATTGATCTTTCTCCTTCTGGGGCTCAACCAATGACGTTAGGAGATAATGGTCCGACTATCGCTTTTAACGGTGAGATATACAATTTCATTGAACTTAGGCATGAGTTGCAAGGTCGGGGTCATTTTTTCAAAGGTCATTCAGATACTGAGGTCATCCTTCATACCTATGTTGAATGGGGATTAGACGGGCTCAAGCGTCTCGAAGGAATATTTGCTTTTGCACTCTGGGATCCAACACTACATCGTCTTACTCTCATGCGAGACCGCTTGGGGGTGAAGCCTATTTTTTACGGGGAATCCAGTATCGGCTTAGCATTTGGCTCGGAGATTAAGGCGGTGTTAGCGGCTGGCGGTGTTGATACCAGCCTTGATGACCAAGGCTTTTCAGAATATCTTTGGTATGGCAATACCTTCGAGGATCGTACATTTTACAAAGGAGTGAGGGCACTTGAACCTGGACATTGGTTGATTATCGAAGGTAACAAGCGGCGTCTTGAATCATGGTGGCGTATAGAAGAGTGGTTGGAACATCCACTGAAAGCTCTCAATATGCAGGATGCTGCCGTCCAGGTTTGTGCATCGCTTGATCAGGCGGTTGAACGGCAGCTTGTTGCTGATGTGCCGGTAGGTATTTTTCTCAGCGGCGGTATGGATTCCTCGGCTATAGCAGCATCAGCCATGCAATCTCGGACGCAACCGATCTGCAGCTATGTAGCGGGATTTGATTTTGGTAAAGGAATCAATGAACTACCAAAAGCCTTGCAGGTCGCTCAGCATCTGGGGCTCGATCATCACGAATTGCTAATTGCCGGTAGTAATCTACCTGAAGTATTATTGATGTTAGCGCAGGCACACGATGAGCCGTTTGCGGATGCAGCTAATATCCCACTTTACCTGATGTGCCGCAAAATAGCAGGACAGATAAAGGTTGTGTTGCAGGGGGACGGTGGTGATGAACTCTTCGCTGGTTATAGGCGCTATGCGGTATTGCGCAATTCTCATTTATGGGGTTTATGGCCGTCTGCGCTATCAAGCTTGGTAAGCGCGGGCGGTAGCCTTGGGCAGCGTTTTGCGCGAATGGCTGATTCTGTTGGTAATAACGACCCTGCCATGCGTATGGCTTACCTGCTCACAGTTGAAACCCCGAAAGACCCACCTGAAGCCTTGCTCCTATCTGAACGCCGCCGTGAACTTGGAGAAACAACCGATCCATATATTGCTTATCGACATGCTGCAGTGAGGTTTAGCGACCACGATCCAGTTCAGCAGATGCTCCTCACTGACCTCACAGTGCAACTACCCTCACAGTTCCTTACGAAGGTTGATCGCGCCACCATGGCGGCCGGTATCGAAGCGCGTGTACCTATGCTCGACGAAGGTTTAGCTGAGTTGGTCGTCAACATTCCATCGAACTGGAAAGTCCATGGCACCGAAAAAAAAATAGTGTTGCGAGAATCTCAGAGAGATCGTTTACCCATGTCCATTTTGTATGGACCGAAGACAGGGTTCGGTGTGCCTTATGAATATTGGCTACGCACTTCACTCTATCAGTTTACGCGGGAACGAATACTTGATCAAGGGTTTTTGAGCCATTTCGCTTTTGATGGTGGGATGGTGGAGAAAACAATGTTTGAGCATCACAGCGGGCAGAGAAACAAGGGTTTTATGTTGTGGAAATTGCTGCAACTCTCTTTGTTTTACAGTCTGCGGCGCATAGACAAATAATACATTTATCAAAACATGAATATGCAAGTATCGAATGAACCAAGACTTCCATAAAGATTTTCCTGCATATATTGACCCTTTATCTGGTCAGTACTTGAAGTTAATTAAAGCTGAGGATGGCAATTCATACCTTACTAGTGTTATTGATAAAGTTGGTAAGGCCTCTAAATATTCCGTTAGCAAAGGTATTCCTCGTTTGCTACCTACTGGTGGCAACTATGCCGATGCCTTCGGCGAACAGTGGTTGCGTTGGCGCAAAACCCAACTTGATTCTTATTCTGGTACAACCATTACAAAAAGCAGGTTGTACCGTTGCTTAGGTGAAAGTGGTATTGACTTGCTTTCTCGCTTAAATTGTTCTACGCATGTGCTGGAAGTAGGCTGTGGAGCCGGAAGATTTACCGAAATACTGTTGCAATTTCCATCTGCACGGGTAACATCCCTTGATCTGAGTTCAGCAGTAGACGCTAACCAGATAAATTTTCCTCAGACCAAAAATCATCGGATTATCCAAGCAGATATCATGCATGCACCATTTGAGGTGGGCGGGTTCGATTTGGTGATCTGTCTTGGGGTCATTCAACACACGCCAAACCCTGAGGCAACGATCTCCAAGCTGTTCGAGCAGGTGCGTCCTGGTGGAATGTTGGTTATTGACCATTACACGCCAGATATCAAGCGTTTAACTAAGATAACCGCGTTGTTACTCCGACCGGTCATTAAACGGCTGCCTAGCAGCCTGTCGGACTAACGATAAAGAAGCTGGGCGCAAAAAATGCCTTGGCTTTCCTTTTTACGTTCCTTTTTGCGATAGACAACCATGTCAATCTCATAGTACACCAAAAAAGTCCCAATTGG
>Ga0209083_1001334_pt1 | contig 28765 bp, 28 predicted proteins | sample AM7aDNAmetaG_FD_184132 | JGI IMG/M metagenome (GOLD analysis project Ga0209083, IMG submission 184132) | Freshwater microbial communities from Finland to study Microbial Dark Matter (Phase II) - AM7a DNA metaG (SPAdes) (version 3) | ecosystem: Environmental > Aquatic > Freshwater > Lake ...
CGATTTCAAAATGTGATTCCTTCCGCACTCCGCGCAATGACAGATCCTTTGATTGATCAATTGAAGGTATTACTTGGTAGCAGTAGTTAATGGCTTAACCTGCAACAATTTAACCACCGAGTCACGGAAGATATTGAATTTAGGCATATTGGCCGGATCGACAGGTTTTCCCGGATCCGATTTGACCGTTAAAGGGTCAACAGCAGTATTTCCCATGTAAACCCGAAAATCGAGGTGGGGCCCTGAGGCCAACCCTGTAGAACCCACATAACCAATTACTTCCCCTTGTTTGACGCGCCCACCTGCTTTAAGTCCGGCGGCAAATTTGGAAAGGTGCATGTAAGTTGTCGAATACACGGAGTTGTGCCTGATTTTCACGAAATTTCCACCTCCTGCTGCCTGATAAGCTTTTTGCAACACGACACCATCGCCAATGGAATAGACTGGCGTTCCCGTGGCAGCGGCATAATCGACGCCATGATGTGGCCGAATAATCCGTAATACTGGGTGCATCCGGTTTTCGGAGAACCGTGAGCTGATGCGCGAAAATTTCAGAGGCGCTTTCAGAAATGCTTTTTTCAAGTTGTTCCCCTTCTCATCGAAAAATGAGTCCCCATCCTCCTGGTTAAAACGGATCGCATAAAAAACAGTCCCGGCCTGGGTAAACGACGCGGTATAAATTTTTCCTAAACCTATGGATTCGCCATTCACAAAGTCCTCATCGTAAACAACAGTAAACTGGTCGCCTTTCTGGATGCCGAAGAAATCGATGGTCCAGGCGTATATATCCGATAAATCAACGGCCAGCATCGGACTTATATTGCTCTCTTTCATCGCATTCCAAAGTGATGAAGTGATCACGCCCGACACCTTCTGCCTTTTCGAAACCACTTCATGCTTTCCTGCCAACACCTTTAATGAATCGGTCAACGAATAGATATAATAATCCACCCCATTGTTCTGATAAACCATATATAATGGAGTCCTTTTTGAATCTTTGGAATAAAATACCGAATACCGGTTTCCGGCTTTCATCTTTCGAACATCAAAAACGGTCAGCGAATTTTTGGCGATCTGATCGACCGATTGGGCAGAAACCCCACGTTCAATAAGAATGTTGGAGAGGTTTTGGTTGGGCGCCACCCAACTCTCTTCAATATGGAAAGAATCGGCACGTAAACCGAACAGAATCTTTGGTTCCGGGATGTTGACAACAAGGTCCTCACCTGGGGATGGGATTTTCTGGTAAAATCGGTTAAACCTGATAATCATGAAAACAGCCAGTGCTGCAAATGCAATTCCGGAAATCCAATATATCGTCCTTCTTTTCATTCAATGCCAACTTTTAATGGATAGGCGGCTAAATTAATGATTTGAGTCGTGATTCAATACTTAATTTGGTCGAAACCCTTTCCATAAACGCCCATTACCGAATTCAGGGAGATGAAGGCGTTGGGATCAAGCTCTTTGATCTTGCGGAAAATCTCGGGCGATTCACGTTTGCGCACCACGGTCATGATCACTTTCACATTTTGACGGGTGTACCAACCTGTACCATCAAAAATCGTCAAACCCCTACGCGATTCATTGTTGATGAAATCGGCAATCGATTCGTATTTTTCGGAGACAATAAACAGCTGGACAGATTGTTGCGCACCTGTCAGGAAAGCATCGATCGAATAGGCCACGACCCACATCGACACATAACCATAAACCAATTTTTCGGCAGACCGCAAAACAAGAAATGAGGAGGCAATGATAATCACGTCGCAGTACATGATAATACGGCCAGGACTGATATTGCGGTACTTATTGATAATCATTGCAATAATATCCGTACCACCGGTGCTTCCGCCTTCGTTAAAGATCAAACCGATCCCTACCCCACCCAGAATACCGCTTAATACGGCTGACAGAAACATATCGTTCAGGATTGGCCCTTTAACAAAGTAGGGCATAACATTCAGAAGGATCCCGATCACAACCATACTGAAAACCGTTTTAAGGCCAAAGCTTGCTCCCAGCACCTTGATTGCCAAGGCAAGAAGGAAGATGTTGATAATGAAATAAGTATATCCCATTCCGAAACCTGTGGCATAATAAACAAGCATTGAAATCCCGGTTACGCCCCCCCCAGCAATTTTGAGCGGGATCAGGAATGCAGTGATACCAAAGGCATAAAGGGCCATACCGATCACCATAACGGTATAGGAACGTATTTTATTGAATACTTTCGAACTCATCTTTTTTAATTTTAAGGGTGCAAAAGAATAAATATTTGATCAACAAAAAGCTGACGAAAAACAGTTTTAAAACGGCCATTCACAACGAAAATCCAAAGTTATCATTCCTATTTTTGATTTTTAGTTTTTTTTTGTTCTGATACGGATTTTAAAAACTATTTTTGGTAATCAAATGTTATTGTCTTGTATTTTCTGAAAAACGAAACTTTTCGAACAAAAATTTTAAAATTCAATTAATATATTTTTTATGAAGATTCATGAGTATCAGGCTAAGGAGATTTTAGCACGTTACGGGATTCCCGTGACAAAGGAAATATTGTGCTATACAGTGGAGGAGGTTCAGGCGGCTGCTCTGCAACTGGGATTTCCAGCTGTTGTAAAAGCACAGGTACTTACCGGTGGAAGGGGAAAAGCGGGTGGTGTTAAACTGGTCCGCAGTGTGGAAGAAGCTGCGACGGCCGGTGAAAAGATCCTTGGTATGGACATTAAAGGCTACACTGTCGAGAAAGTGCTTGTTGCACAGGGAGTTAATTTTGTTAGTGAAATTTATGCAGGCATCACAATCGACAGGAACACCAAATCGGCCGTTTTTATGGTAAGCCGTGAAGGGGGAGTTGAAATTGAGGAAGTTGCCCAATCCAATCCTGATGCGATCCTTAAATTCACCGTTGATCCGGATCTTGGAGTCGCACCTTTTGTTGCACGCAAAATCGCCTATGCCCTTTTTGAAGATGCGAAACTTGTGAGCCAGGCAACCGACCTGTTCAAAAAATTGTACAAAGTTTTTGTTGAAACCGATGCTTCATTGGTTGAGATCAACCCTTTGGTCATCACAGCCGATGGCAATCTACTGGCCCTAGATGGAAAGATGAATTTCGACGACAATGCCTTGTTCCGCCAGCCTGCGATACTTGCATTAAACGAACCTTCTGAAGACGAAAAAAAAGAGATAGATGCCAAAGACAAGGGGCTTTCCTATATCCGCCTTGACGGATCGATTGGCTGCATGGTCAATGGTGCCGGTCTTGCAATGGCCACAATGGACATGATCAAATTGTATGGTGGCGAACCAGCCAACTTCCTCGATATTGGCGGAAGCTCAAATCCTCAAAAAGTGATCGATGCGATGAACCTGATCCTTTCGGATAAAAATGTAAGGGTTGTGATGATCAATATATTCGGCGGGATCACCCGGTGTGACGATGTAGCAAAGGGGTTGATCGCAGCTTTGGAACAGATTAAAATTACAATCCCGATTGTGATCCGGCTCTCGGGTACGAATTCAAAGGAAGGCCTTGAGATATTGAAAAAAGCCAATCTTCCCATCGTTGAAACCATGTCTGAAGCTGCTGAAAAAGCAATCAGGTTGTGTGAGGATTTTTTATTATAAGCCGATTAAATTATAGATTATGAGCATATTAGTCAACAAAAATACAAGATTGCTGGTTCAGGGGATTACCGGTCGTGACGGTGGTTTCCACACAAAAAAAATGATCGAATATGGCACCAACGTTGTAGGGGGTGTCTCTCCCGGCAAAAAAGGCCAACTGGTACATGGGGTTCCGGTATTCAACACCGTTTCCGATGCAGTTAAAGCAACCGGAGCGAACACATCCATTATTTTCGTCCCTGCTGCATTTGCTGCCGATGCCGTTCTTGAAGCATCGGAAGCCGGAGTCGAACTTGTGATCGCAATATCTGAAGGGGTTCCTACGTTGGACATGGTGAAGATTTCCCCCTATCTTCAAAAGAGGGGAACCAAGCTGATCGGTGCAAACTGTCCAGGTTTGATTTCTCCCGAAGAGGCCATGGTAGGGATTTTACCAGGCGGAATTTTCAAGAAGGGAAATATCGGTTTGATGAGCCGTAGCGGGACACTGACCTACGAAATGGTTTACCAGTTATCGACAAACGGATTGGGACAAAGCACCTGTGTTGGCATCGGCGGTGACCCTGTGGCCGGATTGTATTATCAGGAATTGTTACAGATGTTCGAAGAAGACCCTGAAACAGAAGCTATTGTATTGATTGGTGAAATTGGGGGCGATGCAGAGGAACGTGCAGCTCAATATATCCGCGAAAAAATCACCAAGCCCGTGGTCAGCTTTATTGCCGGACAGACCGCCCCTCCGGGCAAACGGATGGGCCATGCGGGAGCCATTATCTCAAGCGGGACAGGTACTGCTGCTGAAAAAATCCTCGCATTTGAAAATGCCGGTGTACAGGTGGCACGTCAGCCTGCTGAAATCCCGGAATTGTTAAAAAAATTATTAAAGTATTAATATACAGAATAATATAATTTCAATAAATTAGAAACCCGGTACAAGTCCGGGTTTTCTATTTTGTAAAAGATTGTCTGATAAATTGGGATGTATTTGTGATTGAAGTGTCCCGGTGACTACACACAGCAACAACAATCACCCGGACACTAAAACAAAATTTCGGAAATCCAATTATCATCCCAGCACAATCTGCAAGCCGCCAGAAGCCAGCTGCCAGTTGCTATTAATTGTAAATCGCCCGACCCGATCGCAAAAAAATACCTTCCTATCCTTAAAAAAATCTAAATTTGCGCTTCTAAAAGAGAACAGATGATTGAAATTTGCGCTTTGGCTTCGGGCAGCAACGGAAATTGCTATTATATTGGAAATAAACAAGATGCTATCCTGATCGATGCCGGAATAAACTGTAAACAGATTTTGATCCGGATGCGGTTGAAAGGGCTCGACCCTGGAAAACTCAGGGGAATCTTTATCACCCACGAACACAGCGACCATGTTTGCGGGGTGCGCGTTTTGGCAAAGAAACTGGATATCCCTGCCTTTATGACCAAAGGTACTTTTGACGCCCTTTACTATATCTATAAACCACTTGCCATACGGTTTGTTGAACCCGGAATATCGGTTTCAATCGGGCCTTTTATGGTTCATCCTGTTTTAAAAAACCACGATGCCGCACATCCCACATCCTTCCGCATTGAACATTCCGGAATAAATGTAGGTGTTTTTACCGATATCGGGACTCCTTGTGAGAATGTGACTTCCCATCTTAAGCAATGCCACGTGTTGTTTTTGGAGACCAATTATGACGAAAAAATGCTTTGGGAGGGGAATTACCCTTATCCACTAAAAAAACGTGTATCGTCGGATGTTGGCCATCTTTCGAACGACCAGGCTGTTCAGCTCCTGACCGAACATGCAGGACCCGATTTAAAATTGGTCTTGTTGAGCCATTTATCGGCAAACAACAACACCCCCCTGAAAGCCTGGGATGCGATGAAACATTTTGAAGACCGCTTTGAAGTCAGGCTGACTTCACGCTACGAACCGGGTGATGTACTTAAGATTGAGTTATGAGTCATTCTAGGTATGAAATCCAAACTATTATTGTATAAAAGGGGGGAAAAAGGGCTTTTAAAACAGGATCGGACATCAGGATTCAAATATCAATAGACTATATATATTTTAAATATTTAAATTAATACGATAATTATTTGTTGTATTAATTGTTTTTTTCTATTTTTGCGAATGTCAATTAGTTTAAATAGTATAATATGTTCAAGTCCAAAATCTCAAATCTCACACTTGTCAAAATCGTTTTGTGGGGAGCAATTTACTTTTCTGCTTTAGCATTGGTATATCACATTCGTTGGTTCATCCCTTTTTTATTGAACAATACCGTGAATGTAGTTCCAACCGACCAAATGCCTTTTCTTTGGTTTATTGTTCAAATTTCTAAAAATATCATCTTCATAATTGTTGGCTTATTTTTGGTTAAACTTTTTAAAAAGTACCAACAGACAGGTTTTTTTGACAAGGAATGCTTAAAAGTGTTTAACGTAGTTATTATTTCCTGTATTGGACTTGGTCTATTAGGAGCTATTCAGACCGTTTCAAATAATTTCGATGAAGTTCATTTCAATGATTGGATTTCAATAGAAGGCATTGCGAATTTAATGATTCGGTCATTTACAAGATTTTTAATAATTAATGAACCTCAGACATTGTATGTTCTCCTTGCAATAATACTATGGTCGGTTAAACAATTTGTATATAAGGCACTGATAATCAAAAATGAAAACGAGGCATTTGTTTAATTATGGCAATAATTATAAATTTAGATGTTATGATGGCAAAGCGTAAAATGACCCTTAACGAACTTTCGCAACGTGTAGGACTTACAACTGTAAATTTGTCTATCTTGAAAACTGGAAAAGCAAAAGGAGTAAGATTTGATACACTCGATACAATTTGCAAAGTTCTCGAATGCCAACCAGGTGACATTATAGAATATAGAGAATATGCTATCAATTATCAGCGATAAAAGGCATAATACCAGAAGGTATCCCTGAATTTGCTTCGCATGGTAGGTTCTGCGGCCTGTAGGTTGTTGTTAAAGCCTTTGAAGGTCACAATAAAATCGCCCCACCTGATTTCGATTTCGGGCGTAAAAGTCAGATTTCCGGGTTGCGGCAATGGGCCCATCTTGAGTACCTTGAATTCAAGGGCTGCTTCCTCGATATGTACAGGCATTTTCCGGTAACCATAACCTTCGAGTTTAGGAAGCAATTGTGCAATATTTTTGACATCCTTCTTTAACAGGAGATATGCAAGTTTATAGTCCATTGCTTTCCGGTTCAGGCTGTCGGTGACCAGAATCCGCTCAATGTTGATATACGGGTCATCCGAGATCACAAAAAAATCAGATTTGACCTTGATTTTCTGTTTTTCTCCCAGATCAGGATCAGATGCCACCAGCTTGTCGTTAAAAAGGAATTGTTCGAAGTGGGCAGCCTCTTTTCTGTAAAACAAGGTGTTCTTCAGGATCGAAATATACTTGGAAGCCATTTCATAATTGCCATTGATCAGGCTCGTTTTGATCAGCATTTTTAGCCCTTCGGAAGTATGTCCTTTCATGACCATGTTTTCAAAAGCCCAACGTTGGGCCTCATTGACCAATCCGATCGCATAATAAAAATAGGCCCCTCGTCGGAGGACCTCTCCTTTCATTTCCCATTTGAGAAATAAGGTACTTCCGTCTGGCATCTGCGGAAAATGAAACAATTGGTCATTTAACTTTCCTGTTTCACAAAGTGCTACATTATTTAGAAAAATAGTCAGCATATTCAATGAGGGATGTGCTGTGTTAAAGGCAATTACCTCGGAATATTTCTCCTGCGAAAACAGCTTTTCCACCTCGAAATAGTCCCTTGTTTTTCTGTCAAATTGTATAATTCCAATCGCCACCAGCGCAACCACAAAATTCGGAAACGTAATACCAGCCATAACCGCATTGGAAACCTGATATCGTTTTGGCAGTGAAAATTTCACTTTGGCCAATAGTGGTAAAAGTGTGATTGTTCCAACAATGGCAAAATACACTTCAAATTTCACCCCTTCAACAGCAGATGAAAAAGGATATAGCAACAATGTTTTTATAGATTGGAAATAAATGAAATGCGCTGATATATAAAAAGTTACAGACAAAAGTGTCAATAATGCAACTCCTTTAACAAGTGCTTTTTTATTCCATTGCAGGATCAGGGTCAAAGTGGTCATCCATAAATAGATCCACACAAACCCACCTGTAACCAGCACACACAATGGAGCCAGAATGACCGGGATCGACCCTTTTAGTTGGGAAGAATATCTGATTGACACGAGGAACACGGCCAACTGCAGCAACAATCCGAGATTGTACAGGAATAGAAATTGGTAATTCGTCTGAAGGTAGAACAGCCCAATACCAAAAATAAAGGCACGATAAATATTCTTTTTACCAGTCAGGCAATGCAATATTTCTGAAGTCGTAAGTACAATCAAGGTAATTACCAAAGATACGATGATTGAGCCGGCGACGGGATAATAAAAGAATGAAGTAAGAAATTTTGTGAAATAGACCAAAATTCCACCGGGTTGCCTTAGATTTTCGTGAAGGAAGTCGGACGAAAAAATAAACAACGATGTTTTTTCTTGATAAATAAGAAGTTGTGGATCGAAAACAGCAAAATACACCGTCAGGAACAGGAAGGAAAGTCCATATGGAATTGCCAGTATTGGAAATTTGTTGAAATTTATTTTGACCATTTTTTTTTGAACAAGGATCATCTATTCAGCTTTTCCCCTGCAACGCTTGAATTGCCTTACTTTTTGCAAGCTCGCGTATGTCACCGGGATGCAAATCAATTTGAAACGTAGAGAACTCAGGGATATTGTAACTTTTAAGGAAGCCCAGGTAAAACTCAGGGTCTTCCTGTGGCAAAACGAATGGTTTGCTTGAATTCCCGTTGTTGTCAATATAAGAAATAAATGGCCTTCCGGTCATTCCATCCAATCTTTTACTGCTGAATATCAGCCACTTGCTATTTGAAGACCATGAATGGTAACTGTCGGTAAAAGTGCTGTTGAGATCAAGTCGCTGAGTAGTCAAATTTTGTAGGTCAACCCGATAGAGGTCAGCCTCTTTGTGCCAGATGGGAAAGCATCCATAATCGGCAAGGGTGAAAACAAGGTATTTCCCATCGGGTGAACATCGTGGAAAAGACATGCTTTTGTCGATTTTCGTCGCATCAAAGATCATTTCAGGTTCACCAAACTTTAATTTTTCGGGATCGAATGACGTCCTGAAAAGGTTATACCTGATTTTTGAGTAGTCATAATCCTTGCCAATCTGCTCGGCCCTGCAAAAATAGAGGGACTTGCCATCGGGCGACCATTCGGGATAGGTATCCATACTGTGTTCTTTACCCGTAATGTCAATGTTCATGATCATATTTTTCTCCTTATCGTAAAGGAGCAACGAAGATTCAAGGTCACTGACCTCGACCTTCTTGTTATCGGCAGAGTGGAATTGCTGTACGATCTTGTTGGACGAAAAAGCCACAAATCTACCGGATGGATGCCAGCGGGGGTAAACGGCCCCATTTTTCATCTCCTTGGTTTTTAGGTTAACCTTTATGAATTTTCCGTTCGTATAGAAATAAGTTCCGCCCTGGCTTCCCCTCATGTGAAACAGGAAATCATCCGTTTTGCCATTGTTAAATGCGTGGCAGTTCACACAATTATCTTCTGCGACACTGTTTTCGATCATTGACCCTTCTTCGAAGTTCTCCAGATTCCGTTCCTTAATGCTTAATTTGGACCAACTCTCGTAACCTGGGTGGATCAACCGGTAAAAAAGGAATTTGTCAATTGGCTCCCCGGCGATTTTATTGGTTACTGTTTTGTATTTTGACCATTTCCCCAAATTATCCTTCACGAAAATATCGACCTTGAACTCTTTGCCCTTATTGTTGGTCAACAATTCTTTCCATTTGGATTCCGATATTTGGATTTTCCCATCCCCCGAATTGATTTTAAGAAGGATTTCTGATCCAACGGAGAAGTGCGCTACATATGCCTGACCCACTTCTTTGACCATAAAGTTCAGGGGAGCAATGTTTGGAGGTATGATAAGACCTGAATAGTCGGGATCCAGATTGGGGTATTTATCAATTACGGGAACATTGCCTGACGGTTGACTGCTACAACTATATATTATGATCAGTACAAAGAATCCAATCTGGCATTTTTTAATCACAGAAAACATATCCATCAACAGCTAGTTTTATCCAAAATTTCAGTGACAAAAGTAGCAAAATCAAGGTAAAACAGTCGATTCCCGAATGTAAATAAGAAGAAAATTGAAGCGGAGTGATTTTTGGTTCGGATTCAGGTCAGTTATGACATCTAAACTTCAACCCTGCTTACTGATTTTTTCAAGTTTATCAATATCAACAACTTTTATTTTCCGCCCGTCCATTGCGATCACCTTTTCGCCAGCAAAAATGGAAAGGGTACGGATTGCATTTGAGGAGGTCATATTGGATAGGTTGGCAAGGTCTTCGCGGGAAAGATAAACCCTGAGGGTCTTGTTGTCGTGCTCGAAACCATACTTTTCGATTAGTAAGAGGATCGATTCTGCCAATCGTCCCCTGATGTGTTTTTGGGTCAGGCTGACGGTCCGGTGGTGCGAAAACCCAAGTTCAAGCGAAAGGTCTTTCAGCAGTGCCAATGAAAATTCGTAATTCCGGAGCAGAACATTGTATAGGATGTCGGGAGGAATGGTGATAATTTCAGAATCTTCGATGGCAATTGTCGTACCATTGTGAGGTTCGCCAGCGATCAATGACCGGTAACCTATCAACCCATTACGGGTAATCATTCTAATAATTTGCTCACGTCCCCCAATACCTTCTTTGATCAATTTGACCATTCCTTCTTTAAGGTATTGCATACCGATGGGCATTTCTCCTTCGTGGTAAACAAATTCATTTTTTTTTACCCGCGTTATATTGAGGTTTTTTTCAAGAATAGCCTTTTCTTCGGGTTTTAAAAGATTAAAAATACAATTCTCACCCTTAAACTGACTCTCAAAGACTTGACCTGAATCCAACATAGATTCTGCAATTAGATGTTATAAAACATCAAAATTAAATATTTTTTTGAAAGTTGAAAATTTTTTACTATTGAAAAATAGATTTTGGGTAAAACTGTGTGAGGGATCTGTCAATTTTGTAAGCAAATCTATAACCATTGAACCGATGCTGGGATTTGAAAAAAGGGGAAAATAATGGTGGCGTATAGAGATTTCTCTATCGAAAAGCTAAATACCTATTGCGCCACCAATACAAACCAATTTCTGTCCTTAATTTTCGCTGATATGTTATTTCAAATGAAGACTCGTTAGCCAATCAGCTATAACGGCGGCTTCCTGCTTTAGGTTGTGCATCTCAGAATCGCCGGTCTGTGAGAGGATAAGTTCATCATAAACCTTCTGAGGATCTGAGTCATTGGGAACAAAGACCTTGCAAACCATAGCCCCCATATCTGCACCACGAGATACAGGAGTGCTTAACGCACCTGTTTTTGCGATAGAGGCAAGTGCAAAATAACTTTGCATTTCGGTTTTACTGATTAACATATCGGCTTTTATTGAAAGTGATATGTTCCTCAACAAGTCTGTCGACGAAATTTTACCATTTTGGGCAAACACCCATGATGTGGTTGTATTGAATTTATAGACTTCACCTGAAGGGGTTACCGTAAAACCGGAATGGTTGCTTCCCCATGCATAATTACTATATTCGTACTGGAAGTAATAATTGCTGTCGGTGCTACCTGTATTATCTGTCATCTTATCGGTGCAGGAACTTGTCATTAGGGACACCATGACAAGGAAGAAAAACAAATATTTTATCTTAATCTTCTTCATTTTGAGGATCTTTTAGATTAAAAAATTACTCAATTACTCAATTACTCAATTATCAACTATTCAGCAATTAATGGATTTTCAACTTTTCCGGTGAATAGAATTGCCTGTGTATCTTCTTCGGTTATAAAAAACAGGAATGGCTTGATTGCATGGAAGACCGGCTCGGACGGCCCGACACTTGTTACCCCGATCCCGATGGAGGTTACTGCTGCGGCTTCAGTCCCCTCTTCGTTTACATCAACAAATGTTTTGTGCTTCACCTTTGTGATAAACAGCTTATCCGTGCTGTTTATTTTTGAGAAATCGGCTTGTCCGTCAACAAAGGCGATTGACATTCCCAATGCAGATAGGATATCCTTAAGGTCACAATCGTAGCTGAATTTAAACTTTGGCAACCAGACATCAGTTTTTACAGTTGAAGACAATGAATTCTGGAGGGTAAAAAATGCTGCGGGAGTCAGCAGTGCCAAAATCTGCTCAGGTGTCTTGCCATCATCTGGAAGTAAAAGGGTCATGCTGAATTTCCCCCTACCATATGTCATTTTCAGTGCCCTATAGCCTGTTTGGACGGAATAGCCAAAAAGCTCCTTCCCTTTCATCATCGGCACAGTAACTGATCCACCCGATGATAAGTTAAAGGATTCATTCGCCGTTTTTGTCTTATCGAACTGGATTTTCCACTGACCGTTAAAATAGATCGCATTGATCAGGAACATAACCTCATCGGCCGAAATCTGATCCAGAATTTTTGGAATTTTGGTATTTGTTTTTTCATTGACCCAGGCATTGATCGTATTGAGTCCTGTTACATCAAAGTTGAGCCGTGTAACTGTCGCATCGTAGTATTTCTGGTTCGTTGTTAAAAAAGGATCGAGAACCGGATAGTTTTTTTTGATCCAGATCGAGTTTGCCACATTCATCACAACCTTTGGGTCGGCCTGTTTTAATGCAGTAATCAGGTCGAGGTAAATCTGGTTGATCTCGTCAACACTCAGTCCACTAAAACCTAAAGTGTTAATTATGGATGATTTGGTAGTTGTTTCAGCACCGTTGAGGGCCATCGAAAGTGCCAGGGAGATGCTGAGCGGCGATACCATCACATTTTTGGTCGTTGTTACAGGGATTTTGTTCAGCAGTTTGAACGTGAAGGAATTGTCAGCACTGATCAGTTCTGCAGATTTCGCGGTCAGAACAATATCTCCGGCAACCGGTTCGGTTGTGATGTCCTTTGTGCATCCAGAAAAAGCCATTATCAGGAGCAGAATAATTGAAAAGTTGCAGGTTTTCATGCTTTTAATATTATTGTTTCTATTTTTGTCAGTTATATTCAATTAATTCTTAGATGAATACAACGTCAATTAAGTTGCGTTTATTTTTTCTGCTACGCAACCAAGTTAATAAATTTATCCGTCTTGTAAGCAAAAGATTCTATTAAACTATTAAAAAAGGGTTGAGATGATGGGAGATCAATTCGAAATAGGAAAAGCCAGGCAATTGTACTGCCCGGAAAAGTTTCTTTTTCGTTCTTTAACATACTTTAAATATTTTGATGTGAATTTTGATGTTTCTTCGGGTCGGATTTTTGTGGCTATTTTCTAATAAAAGCAGATTCGTGATCAACCTGGAAGAAACAATATTAAAATGTGTATCTGGCGACCGGAAAGCTCAGACAGCTTTGTATAACTACTTTGCTGGCAAGATGTATGGTGTGTGCTTGAGATATTCAAAAGATGCCACGGAAGCAGAGGACAACCTTCAGGAAGGGTTTGTCAGGGTGTTCACGAAAATTGACCAGTTCGGGTTCAAAGGATCTTTTGAAGGATGGATGCGCCGGGTTATGGTCAATACTTCGCTCGAAAAATTCAGGAAGCACAACCATCTTTACCCTGTCGAAGATATGATGGTTTTCGAAGGTGTACAATTTGAGGAAGATACCATTTCGACCATCTCGGCAACCGATTTATTGAAAATTATCCAGGAATTGCCACCACGATACAAGATGGTTTTTAACCTTTATGCAATCGAAGGGTATTCGCATCAGGAGATTGCAGATTTAATGAAAATTACAGAAGGTACTTCAAAATCAAACCTTTCGAGGGCAAGGGTTATCCTACAGAAAAAGGTGATTGAAGAATTCGGATTAGAAAAAAACACCGTGACAACTACGCTATGTTAACTGAAAAAAGAAATATTGACCAACTTTTTAAAGAAAAATTAGGTGAATTCGAGCAGGATCCACCCCTATATGTTTGGACAAATATCCAAAGCAAACTTCATTCCCGTAAAAGTGAACGCCGTTTTGTTTTTCTGAAAATTGCTGGTATTGCAGCAGCCATCTTTCTGGCGTTTCTTGCAGGTTGGCTAACAACCAATCCGCTCCAAAAGGGCATTGACCCACAAAATAATGTAGCAAGTGTCAAGGAGGATGTGAAACCCAATAACCAGTCTAAGGTTTTACCATTAAATCCTGAAATAAAGGGAAATAAAGTTGAAACAGCAGTCACTTCAACTGTCGCGACTGAAAACAAATCTTCTGGTTCTTCAATACTATCCTCACTGGCTACATTCGCACCCAATGCTTCTGTAGTTTCCAACGACCTCTCCCTTAAGCAAAAGAAGGGTGATTTGGTATTGTTTGAAACAGAAAAGGATTTTCTCGACCCTTTCCGCCAAAACTTAAAAATCGTAAAGCAATTGACCGATTGGTTTAAGGCAGTCGGCAAAGACAGTCAGAAGGTAGAACGGTCGTTTGTGAACAAAGCACCTATTGAGCCGTTTAAAAAATATGTGGCCGATGCACAAGTGACTCCCAATGCTCACATTTCCACCAAAAACAGTGGCAGGTGGAGCATCAAAGCCGAATTTTCCCCGGTTTTCAACAATCAGGGTCAAAATAGCGGTCAGGCCGGAACGCTAAACAATTATTATGTCGGCCTATCTGGAAATGCCTTACCCCAGGAAACCAAAACTGAAAACACTATTTCAGCTGGTATGGTTGCAGGCTATAAAGTGAACAAGAGGCTTGTCATTAAATCGGGGGTAATGTATAGCAACCTGAAGCAGACTACTTCAAATATTAGCTTAATGAATACCAGTCAAGTTACTGGCCTAACTGGGAGTTCGGCACTTGCATCGACCCCGTCCGGGCAGGTATCCTTAAACAAGGTAACAGGAAGCCAGATGGAATCTGTGCTAAGTTCAAGTGCCCTTTTAGACAATAAAGCGGTTTACACGGTTGGCAGTCAATTGAAACAGGAGTTACGATACATTGAAATCCCTGTCCAGGCAACCTATAAACTGGTTGACCGCAAGGTCAGTATGGGTCTGAATGGCGGAATCAGCACGAATATACTTGTGGGAAATAAGGCATTGTTGAGCGAAAATGGCAACCAGGTTGGTGAAGGTGAAACTTCGGCAATGCGAAATGTCGTTTATTCAGGAACGGTAGGACTGGAAATGGGTTACGAATTGACCAACCGGATCACCCTGACTGTTGAGCCTCGCTTCAAACATTTTTTAAATTCATTAAGTGGCAATAAATCAATACACTACAAACCATCCCAAATGGAAATAGTTACCGGATTGGCCTATTCTTTTAATTAAGTAAATGCTATTTGGTTGGATTAAACCATCAAATTGACTACCTTTGCGGGCTTAATTTGTTAAGTCAAAATGGAGAATAAAAGCCCCGAAATAAATAAACACGACCACTCAAAAGTTTTCGTTTTTCTGTCGGTAATCGCCTGCGGTGTGATCATTGGCGGACTATTTTTTAATTCCAGTCCTGTATCCAACAACAATAGGATTGTAGATACTTCAACCGGACCTCAGGAAATATATTTCAAGGCTGTAAAGCTCCCCGAAAAACTCGATTTTGCAAACGAAAAGGTCCCGCTTGAAAACTTCGATGTTCTGGAGTCATTGGACCGTGAATTGTTGATCACAGCCAATTTCCATTCTCAGACCATCCTTTACATCAAAAAATCGAACCGCTATTTTTCTATTATCGAACCTATCCTTAAAAAGAACGAGGTTCCTGAAGACTTCAAATATCTGGCACTCGCCGAAAGCGGGTTTATTGATAAAGTTGTTTCCCCCGCGGGGGCAGTTGGAATATGGCAGTTTATGAAAACCGCTGCGGTTGAAAATGGACTGGAAGTGACTGAGGAAGTTGATGAACGTTATCACATCGAAAAGGCAACAGAAGCCGCTTGCAAATACCTGAAGAAATCTTATTCAGAGTATAAAAACTGGACAATGGTAGCCGCCTCTTACAATGCAGGGGTGCATGGTGTGAACCATCAGATTGAAGTACAGGATAGTAAAAACTATTACGATTTGCTCCTCAATGAAGAAACATCAAGATACCTTTTCAGGATTTTGTCACTAAAGCTTGTGATTAGCAATCCTGAACAATATGGTTTTAAAGTCAGTGACGAGGAGAAATACCCGATTATACCGGTCGCTGAAGTGAAAATATCGGGTGGAGTGATTAGTTTTACCGATTTTGCACGCGACAACAAAATCAACTATAAGTTACTTAAGCAATTTAACCCATGGTTACGGCTACCTTATCTAAAAAACATTAAGAAGAAAACTTATTCAATTAAGATACCCGAAGAGGGGAAATTTCGCAATTATGCCAATAACGACTATGCGGAAAACAAATAAACAACCACTTTCGGGGAAAAGAGGAATCAGGAATGGACGAAGAAGATAAAATTATCGTTAGAGGTGCACGGGAGCACAACCTCAAAAATATAAATGTTGAAATACCACGCAACCAATTGACTGTGATAACAGGGCTGAGTGGCAGTGGAAAATCATCGTTGGCTTTCGACACAATTTATGCCGAAGGTCAGCGGCGGTATATCGAAACTTTTTCGGCTTATGCAAGAAGTTTTCTTGGAAATATGGAACGCCCCGATGTGGACGAAATAACCGGACTTAGCCCTGTGATTTCGATCGAGCAGAAAACGACCAATAAAAACCCGAGATCAACCGTTGGGACTGTTACCGAGATTTATGATTTTCTCCGGCTTCTTTTTGCACGTGCCGGTGAAGCCTACTCTTACAATACGGGTGAGAAGATGGTTAAATATACTGATGATCAAATTATTAACCTTATAATAGAGAAATTTGCCGGTAAAAAGACCATGATCCTTGCACCCGTTGTGCGGAACCGTAAGGGGCACTACCGCGAGTTGTTCGAGGGGATCCGAAAAAAGGGGTTCCTCTATGCACGGGTCGATGGCGAAGTTTGCGAGATGACCCATGGTTACAAGGTTGACCGCTACAAGAACCATAGCATCGAAATGGTCATCGACAAACTGGTGGTTGTTGAAAATGACAGGAAGCGGCTTCGCGAATCGGTCGATATGGCGATGAAACATGGACAGGGGATCATATTGATCCTTGATCAGGAGTCGGGCAATACCCGCTTTTTTTCGCGCCACCTGATGTGCCCTGCTACCGGAATCTCCTACAACGATCCTGCACCCCATAGTTTTTCGTTCAATTCACCCATGGGGGCTTGCCACAAATGCAACGGATTAGGCGAGATTACCGAAATCGACATGGAGAAGATGCTCCCTGATCCATCGCTTTCGATTGCAAAAGGGGGAATTGCACCACTGGGTATTCAGAAAAACACAATGATTTTCTGGCAGATTGAGGCTTTGGCAGATAAATATGGCTTTACATTGAAAACCCCTGTTGGAGAAATCAATGAAGAGGCCCTAAATGCCATTTTGTTCGGAACAGGCGAAAGGATCCAATTAAAAAATTCACCGCTTGGAAGTTCAATCGATTATATGATGACCTACGAAGGGATCATCAAATACATCCTCAACCAGAAAAGTGACAACACCTCGAAAACTGCCCAAAAATGGGCCGATCAGTTTCACAAAAGTTGTGTTTGCCCCGAGTGCAATGGACAACGGTTGCAGATAGAACCGCTCCATTTTAAGATCGATGGGAAAAATATTTCGGAACTTGCCAAACTGGATGTATGTGAACTTTCCGACTTTTTTGAAGATATTGACAAGAGATTGTCAAACAGGCAGTTGCAAATAGCAACCGAAGTAGTCAAAGAGATTCGGACCCGTCTTCGGTTTTTGATTGACGTTGGGTTAACCTATCTTTCTTTGGACCGGCCAGCCGGGACACTCTCTGGTGGGGAATCGCAACGGATCAGGTTGGCTACGCAGATTGGGTCGCAACTCGTTAATGTACTTTATATTCTGGACGAACCTAGCATTGGATTGCACCACCGCGATAATCTCAGGCTGATCAGGTCGTTGCAGCAATTGCGCGATACCGGGAATTCAGTTGTTGTCGTGGAGCACGACCGCGATATGATGTTGCAGGCCGATTACCTGATTGATATGGGGCCAATGGCCGGAGTACACGGTGGAGAAATCGTAGCTGCCGGATTGCCTTCAGAAGTACTTAAAACAAATACTTTAACTGCAAAATACCTTACCGGGAAGAAGAAGATCGAAATTCCTGCCTCCCGACGCAAAGGGAATGGAAAATCTTTGGTTATCAAAGGTGCTTCCGGGAACAACCTCAAAAATATTGATGTCGAATTTCCACTTGGCAAGTTCATCTGCGTTACCGGTGTTTCTGGAAGCGGCAAATCGACCCTCATTAACGAGACGTTGCAACCCATTCTGAGTCAATACTTTTATAATTCGCTGCTCGATCCACTGGCTTATACATCCATAGAAGGTATTGAACACATTGATAAGGTGGTACAGGTCGATCAGTCGCCGATTGGGAGGACACCCCGTTCCAACCCTGTTACTTATACTGGCGTGTTTTCCGATATCCGGAACCTTTTTACCCTTCTTCCCGAAGCTAAGATCAGAGGCTACAAACCCGGACGTTTCTCGTTTAACGTAAAAGGGGGACGCTGCGAAGAGTGTGAAGGTGCCGGAATGAAAGTGATCGAGATGAATTTCCTCCCCGATGTGTATGTCCATTGCGACAAATGCAATGGCAGGCGCTATAACCGCGAAACACTGGAAGTCCGCTTTAAAGGAAAGTCGATCAGCGATGTGTTGGATATGACAATCAACCAGGGTGTTGAATTTTTTGAGAGCATCCCAGCCATTGTACACCGTCTGCGAACTTTGCAGGAAGTTGGTTTGGGTTATATCACTTTAGGGCAGTCTTCGACGACATTGTCCGGAGGCGAATCGCAACGTGTGAAACTCGCCACCGAACTTAGCAAACGCGACACCGGCATGACACTCTATATATTGGACGAACCCACTACCGGGCTCCATTTCGAGGACATCAGGGTTTTGCTCGAAGTACTCAACAAGCTCGTTGACAAAGGGAATACTGTGATTGTGATTGAACACAACATGGAAGTGATCAAAATGGCCGACCATATCATCGACATTGGCCCTGAGGGTGGTAAGGATGGAGGCCGGCTTCTTTGCAGTGGCACTCCCGAAGAGATGATGGATCTCGAAGAATCCTACACAGCGAAATACTTAAAAGAGGAACTTGCTGTGGTGAAATAAACAGATATTTATTTCCTACGGAAAACCAATGATCAGAATTCTATTTGTTCCTGACCTAATTCCAGTCTCCCTGCCCCAAGCCCCAGGCCCCTTGCCCCATGCCCCAAGCTCCTTGCTCTATGCCCCACGCTCTTTTGCTGTTTCTCCCTCTCCTACCCTTTCCCTCTCGGACCCAAGCATCCTTTCAATGGCGATCCGTTCATTGTCGCTTAATGTTTCCATTGATTTTAAGGCGGCCTGAATCTTGGTTTTGAAATTCCAGCATGTCATCTGCCGCAAAGCCAGCTTTCGGGAAAATTCGTAAGTTGAGACGTCTTCTTTTCCCTTACACACGTTATAGGCAATAAAAAATGCTTTGTGGACGGGGAATTTGCAATGATGGAATATGGTTCCGGCTGTAGCCGATTCCTCCGATTTGCATTTTGTACATCGCATTGAATGAGGTGATTTACCGGAACAGGCATTTGTATTCCCACATTTCCGACATGTAAATCCATCGGCCCATTTAAGGTCTGCAATAAACTTAAGACATTTTTCATCACTTGCGAAAAGCTCCTCAAGTTCCGGATCGGTGATGTCTTTTGTGAAAATCATACCCATAATTAAACTCAGATCAACCTGTTTATACTCCTTAAATCGTGCTGCAAAAGTATTAAAAATTTGTCATATCAAAAATATAAGTGATACCAATGCGATTTAATTAAAACTTTATTAATTTTGTACATTCAAAATTAATAAGAGAAGATGGATTATTCGGCAATCAATATCAGGTATGGGGAATTGGCAAGTTCGCAATGTTGCCTTTCCTGTGGTGGGGCAATCAACTACGCCCAACCGAAAACAGGCGAAGTGTGTGTCGATTTGGGAAGCGGCAGGGGAACGGATGCCTTGCGAATGGCTGATCAGGTTGGTGAAACAGGTTTTGTATATGGGATCGACATTTCTGAAGGGATGCTCGAAAAAGCAAAACAAAATGCTGCTAAATTGGAAGTAACAAATGTGAAATTCCTTCACAATACATTGGATAAGATTGAGTTGCCCGACAAGACTGCGGACCTTGTCATATCGAACTGTACCATTAACCATGCCGCAGATAAGGATGCTGTCTGGGCAGAAGTTTACCGGATCCTCAAAAAAGGTGGCCGTTTTGTGGTGAGCGATATTTATGCAACAAGTCCAATTTCAGAAGAATACCGCAACGATCCGGTTGCCATTGCCGAATGTTGGGCAGGTTCCGTTACCAGGGAAGAATACCTGAAAACCTTACAAAAGGCTGGATTTACAGGAATCGAAATTATTGAAGAGTCAAAATCGTATCCAAAAGGAAAAGCAGAAGTAGCAAGCATTACAATTGCCGGGTTAAAACCCGCTGGCGGATGCTGCTGCAAACAATAAACCTTTCCAAAATACAAAAGAGGGAAGGCCATTCAACAACGTTTTTAATTAATTATTTTTTTATGAAAAGTCTTATTAAGAAAAAAGAGGAGCCTAAAAAGGTTGAAGTTGCCCAATGTTGCGCAAAAACCTCCAGGACAGTTGTTGGTTGTCATGATTAATTCATGACCATTGATGGGGAGTGCCGGAATTTAAAAATTTAGGCACTCCCCTAATAATCAGTATATTAATCTGTTTAATAAATATAAAATGAAAATAGCCATACCCACCAGGGGAAATTCAGTTGACAACCATTTTGGGCATTGTGAAGCATACATGGTTTTTACAATAGACGAAAATAAGAAAATTGTCAGTTCTGAAGTACTGCCCTCGCCGCAAGGTTGCGGATGCAAAAGCAACATTGCCTCAGTATTGCAACAAAAAGGGGTGAGCATTATGCTCGCAGGAAATATGGGCAACGGTGCGCTAAATGTACTTACAAGTCATGGAATTGAAGTTTACCGGGGTTGCTCTGGCGATGTGCGCAAGGTGGCTGAAGGATTCTTAAAGGGTCAGGTTCATGATTCGGGTGAAGGATGCCAACATCATGGGCATACCGGGGCACAACACCAATGTAACAATTAATAAATAATGGAAGTAGGAGAGATAAATAAACTGTATGACAATCATTCACTTGAGATTATGCAGACTGCTGAAGATGCTTATGAAAGAGGATCGAACAGGGTTTATGAATTGAAGAACTTTGCCCGTAAGGCTGGAATCAAAAGAATTGGGATTGCCCATTGTGTGTCGATGCCAAAGGAAGCGGATTCCGTAAAACAATTCCTTTCGGATGAATTTGATGTTTATACGGTTGATTGTAAATGCGGTAAAGTTTCCAAACACGAAATGCTTGGCTGTGAAGGAAAAGGAATTATGTGCAACCCTGCCGGGCAAGCTGAATATTTGAGAGAAAACAATACGGAATTGAATATTTCGATGGGTTTATGTGTAGGCCATGATATGATTTTCAACCAGAAATCATCCTCCCCTGTCTCAACATTGGTCGTTAAAGACAGGCCGACCCAAAACAATCCCATGGAAAGTATTCATAATTTAAAGTAATATAAAATGAGCGAATTCGACTCCCGAGCCCGTCAATGGGACAAAGATAAAATGCACATGGACCGTTCTCTGGCAATTGCTGCCGAACTTGAAAAAATGGTCCCTTTGAACTCCTCCATGAAAGTCCTTGAATATGGTGCAGGTACAGAAATTCTGAGTTTTTTGTTAAAGGACAGATTTTCAGAAATTACCCAGATGGATATTTGGCAATTGCAGACTTGTACCCTGAAGATGGTTCATTTCATGGAATTGATGTAAAAGTGCATTTGGGCTTTGATCCTGAGAAGCTTTCTGAAATTGCTAAAAAAGCTGGGTTCCAAAATATTGAATACAAAACCTGTTTCGAGGTAAAAAGGGAATCCGGTAAAACTTACCCGGTTTTTGTCGTGGTAGCCCAAAAATAGGTTGCCCTAAAAAAAATCAATCAGGTACTGAGAAAATAGTGTTATTAATGTGCTTTAGGTGATACTAATGTGATTTATTAATTTTCTTTTGTACCTTTGTCATCGAAACATTAAAAAAAAATACAGTGGAAAACAATTGTGAAGTTAAGTCAAAACCAGCATCTGCGAAAGAATTTTTCAAATCCGGCAATTTTTGGAAACCCTTCCTGGGAGTGACTCTTGGTGGCCTTGCCGGATTTTTATATTACTATTTTGTAGGTTGTTCATCAGGGAGTTGTGCCATTACAAGCAGTCCTTATATGAGCACAATTTATGGTGGGCTCCTGGGATTGTTCGTTGTGAAAAGTCCTTGCAGTAGGGGTAAGTGCTAGAATATCAAGTGATAAATCCAAATTAGAATCTTAATATAAAGGTTAATGTACTTCTCAAAACACAATATATTCTCAAAAATAAAAGATTCCGATGATTTCTTCATTGTCAACCTCCTCACAGGCAATGCTGATATCCTGACCCCCAACTATGCCGATAAAATTCTGAAAATCAAAGACAATGAAGAAATTCTTGACGATCAGTTTATTGGTGAGTTACAGGAAAAAGGCTATTTGGCCGATGAAAAAGAGGAAAGCAAACTTTACCGCAGGAAATACCTTGATTTTCTGGATAACCGTGATGAGGATGAAATCCAATTGTTCTTTGTACCCAATTATAGCTGCAATTTTGCTTGCTCCTATTGTTACCAGGACGAGTATGCCCCTACTAAAGGGCTGTTAAACAATCAAATTATAGATTCATTTTTTGATTATGTCCAGAAAGAATTTGCTGGGAAACGAAAATACATTACCATTTTTGGGGGCGAACCTTTGATGAATTCCTCCCGGCAAAAGGAACTGATCGAATATTTTATTTCAAAGGCAAATGCCGCTCAACTTGATGTTTGCATTGTCACAAATGGCTTTACATTGGTCGGGTATATGGATAGTTTAAAACATGGGAAAATGCGTGAAGTGCAGATCACCCTGGATGGGACCGCCAAATTCCATGACTCGCGCCGTTTCCTGAAGGGAGGGTCCGGCACCTTTGACCGGATCGTTGAAGGGGTAGATGCGTGCATCGCCAACCAGATTACAGTAAATCTCAGAATGGTTATCGACAAAGAGAACATCGATAACCTTACTGATCTGGCCCAATTTGCAATTGACAAAGGGTGGACATCAAGTGCCTATTTTAAAACCCAAATTGGCAGGAATTATGAACTGCACCATTGTCAATCTTCAGGGGATAAGCTTTTTAGCCGTATCTCATTGTTTGAGAAAATCTATGACCTGACAAAACGATATCCGCATATCCTTGAATTTTACAAACCGGCCTATTCCATTTCGAAGTTTCTTTCAGAAAATGGAAGTTTGCCCGATCCGTTGTTCGATGCCTGCCCTGCTTGTAAAACCGAATTGGCCTTTGATTATACCGGGCATATTTACTCCTGTACGGCTACTGTTGGCAAAGATGATGAAGCATTGGGAACTTTTTATCCCGAAATAAATCAGCTCAAAGAACTTATTAATGTCTGGGAATCCAGGGATGTGGTGTCGATCCCCGAATGTAAGGAATGTAGCGTACAATTGGCTTGCGGCGGCGGTTGCGGATCAGTGGCCAAAAACAAAAGTGGTACAGTTTGCTCGACCGATTGCCGACCAATAAAAGAATTATTGGAATTGGGATTTGGGGCCTATTTAAATGAAAATTAAAAATATATATTGTAAATTGCAGGATATTTAATACCAATCACATGAAACGAGCCATAAGAGCAAATCACACACAGAAGCATGATTATCTCATGGCGAGTTCCATATGGCCAATAAAAAACAAATTATAATCATATGAAAGAGATAATCGCATCCGAATTTGAAAACGAAGTTTTAAAAAGCGGCAAAGTAGTACTTGATTTTTACTCATCGGAATGTCCTCCCTGCGAGGCATTGGCCCCCAAATTTGAATCATTGGCGGGATTGTATGGCAATGACATCAAATTTTTAAAGATTTTCAGGCAGAAGAACAAGGAACTCGCCGATAAATTGGAAGTTCGGTCCTCTCCTACCCTGCTTTTTTTTGAAAATGGGAAAGAGGTTGGGGAGCGGTTATCGGGTGGGATCAAGAGAAGCGACATCATCACCAATCTGAACACTTTACTTTCTACAGATCAGATTTCTGTAATCAACAACAAAATTACCCCGACGGTAACCGAATATGACGTGATGATTTTGGGTGCCGGCCCCGGAGGATTGACAGCAGGCCTTTATCTTTGTCAGGCAAAAATAAATACAGTATTGATCGACATTGCTTTGCCTGGTGGGAACGTTGCCACAACCCACGAAGTCTCCAACTATCCGGGGTTTATCGAACCTCAGAAAGGTTATATGCTGTCGCACAACATGTCGGAGCAGACCAAACTTTGTGGTACAGCCTACAAAGTTGCGGTTGATGTCTCAATGGTTGACCTTGTGAAGAAAGAAGTAATCCTCGATGAATTCGAAACCATCAAGGCAAAAAAAATCATTATCGCAACCGGAACTTCGCCTAACCTTATTGGGGTTCCCGGAGAAAAAGAGCTGAAAGGAAAAGGAATCTCCTATTGTGCGACATGTGATGCCAAGTATTACGGTGATAAAGATGTTGTTGTGATTGGCGGGGGAAATTCGGCTGTAGAGGAAGCCGACTTTATCGCGAAGTTTGCCAGTAAAATTACGATGGTACACCAGTTTGATACATTTACTGCGAATAAGACGGCTCAGGAAAAGATACTCACCAACCCAAAGATTACAACTTTATTTGAGCATGAGCCACGCTCTTTTAAACGCGTTGGTGATAAGATGGTTACTGAGGTTGAAGACCTCAAAACAAAAGAGATCAAGACCCTCGAAAGTGATGGTGTATTTATCTTTATTGGGATGAAACCAAATATCCAGTTATTTAAAGACAAGCTCGCGCTCGATCAATGGGGCTATATCAAAACCGACGAAGACATGCGCACAAGCCTTCCCGATGTTTTTGCAGTTGGCGACGTGATCAGTAAAAAATACCGCCAGATTACCACTGCCGTTGCAGACGGCACCATAGCGGCCATTGCGATTGCGAAAGAGATGAACTGAACTGTTTGGGATGAAATTAATTATTAACAATATTATTCAGTTTTATTACCTGGGTTTTAAAAACATGACCGTAGGCAAAAAACTCTGGACAATCATTATCATAAAACTGGTCCTTCTGTTTTTGGTCCTGAAGATTTTTTTCTTTCCCAATTTTTTGAAAACCCATTTCAAGACGGATACCGAACGCAGCAATTATGTTATAGAACAATTAACTAAATAAATTAGAATGGAACACATTGATTTTTCGCTTGTCGATTGGTCCAGGGCTCAATTTGCACTCACCGCATTGTACCACTGGTTGTTTGTGCCATTGACGCTGGGACTTTCATTTATTATTGCTTTTATGGAAACGCTCTATTACCGGACAGGAAACCCTGAATGGAAGCGTATTACAAAATTCTGGATGACCCTTTTCGGCGTCAATTTCGCCATTGGGGTAGCCACGGGAATTATCCTCGAATTTGAATTTGGCACAAACTGGTCGAATTATTCGTGGTTTGTTGGCGATATTTTTGGGGCACCATTGGCCATTGAAGGGATAATGGCCTTTTTTATGGAAAGTACGTTCATCGCAGTCATGTTCTTTGGATGGAACAAAGTGAGCAAAAAATTTCACCTTGCCTCTACATGGCTCGTTGCGATTGGATCGAACCTTTCGGCATTGTGGATCCTGGTGGCAAATGCCTGGATGCAATATCCTGCCGGAATGCGGTTTAATCCCGATACAGCCCGAAACGAAATGGTCAATTTCTGGGAAGTGCTGTTTTCACCAGTGGCGATCAATAAATTTTCACATACAGTTTTGTCGGCTTATATTCTTGCATCAATTTTTGTAATAGGTGTGAGTGCATGGTTTATCCTGAAAAATAGAGAGTTACTGTTTGCAAAAAAGAGCATTAAAATTGCCGCCATATTTGGTATTGTCGCTTCATTTTTGACCATGGTTACCGGAGATGGCTCCGCCCGAAATATGGCCAAGTACCAGCCAATGAAATTTGCTGCCATGGAAAATTTATACGATGGACAGAAGAACGCCCCCCTTGTTGCTATTGGAATACTTAAAGAAGATAAACAGGAAGCCTTACATAAAAAGCAGGATTTCCGTTTCCAGATTGAGATTCCCAACATGCTTTCCTATATGGCCTTTCTTGATCCGAATGCTTATGTACCGGGAATTAAGGATTTGGTTCATGGAAATCCCGAATACAAGATTATGTCCATAAAGGAGAAAAGTGAAAAAGGAAAGGTCGCTATCCAATCACTGGCTGAATATAAAAACGCCAAAAAAGCAAAGAACGATACGCTGGCAAAAAGCGCATTAACTAAATTTGAAGCCAATTACCCATGGTTTGGTTATGGCTATTATGCTGGAAGGGATGAACACGAATTAATTCCGAATATCCCATTAACGTTTTATTCCTTCAGAATTATGGTTGGTCTTGGATTTCATTTCCTTGCACTCTTTCTGGTGGTTTTGATCCTACTCAAAAAGGAGAAACTCGAAAAAAGCAAAATAGTATTATACACAGCGCTTTGGACTATTCCATTAGCCTATATTGCCTCAGAACTGGGATGGATCGTTGCCGAAGTGGGGCGTCAACCCTGGGTTATTCAGTATATTTTACCTGCCATCGCAGCTGTATCTCAAATAAAAGCTACGTCAGTCCAAATCACTTTCTGGCTCTTTTTTGTCCTGTTTACCGGTTTGCTCATTGCTGAGATCAAGATCATGGTTTCACAGATCAAAAAAGGTCCGGCAATGGAATCTGAATCCAAACTTTAAACTATTAATATCGAAATTATGTTTGAAACATTTTCACATATCTTATTACAGCAATACTGGTGGATCATCGTTTCGTTGCTGGGTGCCATATTGGTTTTTTTGATGTTTGTACAAGGTGGACAGACCCTCATTTATACAATAGGAAAAACGGAAGACGAACGCACCGTTTTGGTCAACCTCCTGGGCCGTAAATGGGAATTCACTTTTACAACCCTTGTAACTTTTGGTGGCGCTTTCTTTGCTTCATTCCCTTTGTTTTATTCTACCAGTTTTGGTGGAGCCTATTGGGTTTGGATGTTAATCCTGATTGCCTTTGTTGTTCAGGCTGTTGCCTATGAATACCGCTCGAAGCCCAATAATTTCTTAGGTAAGCGAACATTTGAGACAATGCTTTTCTTAAACGGGTTACTTGGAACAGTCCTGATTGGCACTGCAGTTGCCACCTTCTTTACAGGATCTGAATTTTCGGTTGATAAGTTAAATCTAACACGATTAACAGGAGATCAGATGCCCGTCATTTCTGAATGGAAAGGTTTGGCTAACGGACTCGAAGCTGCATTCAATCTGCAGAACCTTAGTTTAGGATTAGCCGTATTCTTTCTCTCCCGCGTTTTGGCTTTACTCTATTTTATGAACAGGTTGAGAAATGCCGAAATGATGGAAAGGGTTAAGAAACAATTGTTAATCAATTCAATACCATTTGTGGTGTTCTTTCTGACTTTTACAATATGGCTAATTCTCTCCTCTGGGTTTGCAGTCGATCCATCAACCGGTGTAGTATCCATGGAACCATTCAAATACCTGCATAATCTGCTGGCCATGCCGGTAGTGGCCGTTTTATTGTTATTGGGAGTTGCTATGGTTTTGGTTGGTATTATCCGTCCATTAACCTGCTTTGTAAAATGTGGGACCAAGGGAATCTGGCTTTCCGGCCTGGGAACAATACTTACTGTTTTTTCCCTTTTATTGCTGGCGGGTTTTAATAATACTGCTTATTATCCTTCAACTTTTGATTTGCAAAGTTCATTAACGATTCAAAATAGTTCATCAAGTCATTATACCCTGACGATTATGAGCTACGTCTCGCTATTGGTGCCTTTTGTGATTGCCTATATTTGGTACTCCTGGCGTTCAATTGACAACAAGAAAATTGATATTGAAGAGATCAAAAGCGAATCGCATACTTATTAAATATTTATTAATCAATTAATTAATTAATATCCAAAGGTGAAAAATACCGGGAAAAGGAAGGCTCTTCCCGGTATTTTAGTTTTGCCTTTGTCGCTCTGGTTTCGAAAAGATCTCTGGATTTGGAACCCAGCGGGTTTTCCCTTTGGTGTGAAACAAGAGAAAATATCCAATTAGAAGACCTGGTTTGAATGATAGGGATCAGCATGGCATTAGCAGGAGTGGAAAAAAAATAATTAAAACAGGTATAAAATGAATAGTACATTGATAGTATCGGGAGTGCTGTTGACCACTGTAGTTGTCATGGTATTTGTTGCGAAATGGAAGATGAAGAATATTCCATCAGTTGCCAATCACCCCAAAATTAAAGTTTTAACAGATAAGAACTTTAATCAGCAAATTAAAAGAGGGATCATATTGGTTGATTTTTGGGCAGAATGGTGTGGCCCGTGCAAGATGATGGCACCGGTTTTAAATGAACTTATTGTAGAGTTGGCAGAAAACAAGGCAATTGGGAAACTTGATGTTGAACAGTTCCAATCTGTCGCAGCAACTTACAAAGTCAGGGGAATACCTACAATGATCCTGTTTAAAGATGGGAAAGAGGTTAACCGGTTTGTTGGGGTAAAATCGAAAGATTTCCTTTTAAAAGAGATGAACAAGTATAATTGAATAAGCAGATGAAAAAAGTATTGATTTTAGGTGGTGGTTTTGC
>Ga0209083_1001337_pt1 | contig 28717 bp, 33 predicted proteins | sample AM7aDNAmetaG_FD_184132 | JGI IMG/M metagenome (GOLD analysis project Ga0209083, IMG submission 184132) | Freshwater microbial communities from Finland to study Microbial Dark Matter (Phase II) - AM7a DNA metaG (SPAdes) (version 3) | ecosystem: Environmental > Aquatic > Freshwater > Lake ...
ATCCCGGATTTATTTCGCGCCATTGTTCCGATCGAGCCGCTGAATTTTTTTATCATGGGTCGCTTTTGGGGTAAGCGAGCATGTCATTTGACACGTCTTCCGCCTTCGGGCAGAATGGCGGCACTTCAAACCCCTTATTGAGGATTCTTATGGAATTCAAGATCGAAAGAGTCGCGGAGCTTTCGCGTCTCAATCTGAAGTCCGAAGAAAAGCAGAAGCTCGAGAAAGATCTCGGTGCCATTCTCTCCTATGTCGAGAAACTGAGCGCTCTGGATACGACCGGCGTCGAGCCCACAAGCCACGTCCTGAATATGGAGAATGTTTTCCGCAAAGACGAGGCCAAGACCTCTGATGCCGCCGAAAAAGCCCTTGTGCACGCTCCCCGGGCAGACGGCCGTTTCTTCAAAGTCCCCAAGATCGTTCACCGGGATTGATACCATGACCGATCTCTGTTCCCTAACGCTCAAGGAAGCTATCGACGTCGCAAAAAAGGATGGTCCTCAGTCCATTCTTGAAGCTTTTCAAAGACGCGCTGCCGCAGTGAATCCTAGACTGAATGCGTTTTTGCGTTTTGATCCTTCTCAAAGCAGCGTAGTGCTTCCCCCTGAACGTTTACCGCTCGCTGGAGTTCCCGTTTCCATTAAAGACAACATTTGCATCGACGGCAGGGAAGTGACTTGCGCATCGAAGATCCTGGCGAAGCATGTGCCGCCCTATGACGCGACAGTGATAGAAAAACTTAAAACCGCCGGCGCGACGCTTTTCGGGACTTGTAATATGGATGAATTTGCGTTCGGTTCTTCATGCGAAACCTCCGCGTTCGGTCCATGCCGGAATCCCTGGGACCTGGAACGCGTGCCGGGCGGTTCGAGCGGCGGTTCTGCGGCTTCGGTTGCGGCGGACATGACCCTCGCGGCGCTCGGAAGCGATACCGGCGGTTCGATCCGTCAGCCCGCCGCGCTTTGCGGCGTGGTCGGCGTGAAGCCCACTTACGGTCGCGTCTCGCGCTATGGTCTTATTGCTTTTGGTTCCAGTTTTGATCAGATCGGTCCTATTACTAAGACGGTGGAAGACGCGGCGATCCTGCTTAATGTGATCAGCGGCCACGATCCAAAAGATTCCACGTCGTCGCCAGAGGCAGCTCCAGATTTTACGCAATCTCTCAATCGGGATGTAAAGGGATTGCGTATCGGTCTCCCGAAAGAATATTTCATTGAAGGGATTGATCCGGAGATCGAAAAAAGCGTTCGTGCGGCTGCGGACATTTACAGGAAACTCGGGGCTGAGATCAAGACGATCTCTTTGCCGCACACTGAACATTCGGTGTCAGTTTATTATATTGTCGCGGTGGCGGAGGCCAGTTCGAATCTCGGCCGCTTTGACGGCGTGGAATACGGGCTGCGCGTTCCGTCCAAAGATCTTCGCGAAATGTATTTTGAGACGCGTGACCAGGGATTCGGCCAGGAAGCCAAGCGCCGCATTCTTCTCGGGACATTCGTTCTTTCCGCCGGTTACTACGAAGCCTATTATCTCAAAGGTCAGAAAGTCCGTACTCTGATCCGTCAGGATTTCGAGAAGGCATTCAAGGAAGTCGACGTAATCCTTTCGCCGACCTCGCCGACCGCGGCCTTCAAGATCGGGGAAAAGGTCTCGGATCCGGTCGCGATGTACCTTTCCGATATTTTTACTATCCCGGCTAATCTGGCAGGTATTCCCGCGATGTCGCTTCCCTGCGGTTTTACCTCTGGAGGACTTCCGATCGGCATGCAGCTCATGGCGCGGCCCTTTGATGAGGCCACCATGCTCCGCGCGGCCTATGCTTTTGAACAGGAAACTGGAATCTACAAGAAAAAGCCGTTGCTGTAGGGGTTTGACAAAACGATATCATGGTGCTACATTGTAGATACATTAAGTAAACAGGAGAATTTATGATAAAGCATCTGACAGCCCATGGAAACAGTTCAGCACTGATCATCGAGAAGGCAATTCTCGATCTTCTCCATATTACCCAGGATACACCGCTCGAGATCAACACCGACGGCCGGAATCTTATCATTTCTCCCGTGGAGGATGCGAAGGAGGAAAAGAAATTCCGCGAGGCTGTCGCTAAGGTTAACAAAAGACATGCGGCTACTTTTAAAGCTCTTGCAGATTAGAGGTTTTCGCTCATGTCTAAGATCTTAACCTATAAAAGTTATCAAAAGAAAAGACGGGGAAGCAGTTCCCGCCTTGTTTCAGGCGTGCGGGAAGAAAGTTCTTTTCAATACGGGACGAAAGAGCCTGCTTTCTTGACGCTTGCTAGAGTGATGGCGCTTCATGCCGGCCAGATAGAACACTATGGCGGGACGGAAGGTGTTCGGGATATGGCGCTATTGCAATCTGCTTTGGCCCAGCCAGAAGCCGGTTTCGGCGGGCACTGGCTTCATGAGGGGCTTTTTGAAATGGCCGCGGCCTATGCTTTTCACATTTGCAAAAACCATCCCTTTCTCGATGGGAACAAACGAACTGCGCTTGAGGCCGCTTTGGTTTTCCTTGAGCTGAATGGAATTTCTATTCTTGATCCCAAAAGAACGCTCAGTAGCGACATGTTGTCCGTTGCGGAAGGGAAGATGGGCAAAAAAGAATTGGCGCAGGTGTTCCGCGATTTGCCGAAGGAATGAGTAGAGATGATTTCAAATTTAGGGGATGAATAGAACAATGCCGGATAATCTGTTCAAGCGGCTAAGCGGTACATAGAAGTCATCGAAAAGATCGAGCGAACGACCGATCCTGAAGAATTACAGAAGCTGGAAGAAAAACGGATCGGTCTCCACTGCAAGTTCATCGGCCTGCTCAAGAAACAGGGGATCAAATACAAGGACAGGGAGCATGCGACCAGAATTGCCATCCGGATTGCGCATGGTGAATTATGACAGTCCTTGAGATTGCTCGCGTTTATACGGATCTGGTTAAGGCTGAGAGAGAAATTCCTGAATCAGAACACTTGGCCAAGGAAAAGGTCAATGCCCTCCGGACCAAGTATCACGAGATCCTGATGGCAAAGATGCGCGAGGAGAGGATCGACTTTTCCGATCGTTTTGATGCCTCGGCCAAAGCTTTTGATCTCGTCCGCGAAGAAGAAGCGGAGTGTGGCGAAAAGTAGACGGGATCAATGTTTTCCCCTGAGTAGCGCCCGGTTAACGTCGCGTTGAAAGGAAAATTATGAAAGCGAGAAACGGAACTCTGATTTGGATTATGGCTACTATCGTTTTTTCTTTCTGCATGCTCGAATCCGCTATAGCGGAGAATGAAGAAATGATGGTGCAAACAGCAATGCCTTATCCGTCATTTAAGGGAAATGTGGATGAGCTGGCAGCAAAAGCGCGGCAATTCTTAAAAGAAAAAGGATATCCTGTCCCAGACTATATGATTACAAAGTTCACTCTCGGAGGAATTAAATTTTATTCTTGGCAGATTGAATTTCATAAGCGGGGTGTTATTGAATATCTTGTAGTTTCCGGAATGGAGAATGCGAAACAGCCGCTTGATTTACAAACTCATATTGGACAATATTTGCCATCAGTAAGTATGGATGTGGTGATCTTGAAGGCTCGACAAGTTGCGGAAAAAAGCAAATATTCTCCAGAAAATTATTTTATTTCAAAAATTGAATATCTTGAAAATCCACAGTATGTTTGGCGTGTTAGTTTCTGTGATAATGCAAATATGAAGCAAATATTTAATGTTTGCCTTATGGACATGGGCGGCATTGGGAAGACATGGATTGAATCTCCGAATGAAATTTAAGGAGCTGCCTGGCGTGATTTTGGAAAGGTCAAAAGCGATTATGAACTATGAACCTGTGATCGGACTTGAGGTCCACGTACAGCTGAAAACGAAGAGCGAACTTTTCTGCTCATGCCATCGGTGAAAAAGTAATATCGATTTTAAAGGGCGATAGATGAAGAAGTCAGGGCTTTATAAAACATCCCATCTTCTCGAAGACCAGTATGAACCGGGGTCCAAAGGGTTGGTTTTACGGAATTTGATCGGGGTTAAGAACAAGCGGGAAATGGATCAGCTTAAAATGCCTGCTTTACAACAAGCCCAATAGAAGATCCTGGGTCTCTTTGGCGAAAAACATCGGTTCACAGCGGCAGATATTCGAAAAATGCATAAGATGTGGCTGGGTGACATCTATGATTGGGCAGGAAGTTACCGTCAGGTCAATTTATCAAAAGGTGATTTTCCGTCTGCTTCAGCACTTCAGCTGTCCAGGTTGATGAAAGAATTCGAAAAAGGAATGCTGGAAAAATACACACCGAGCAAATTCGCTTCCCAGAGGCAGCTGGTCGAAGCTATTGCGGAAACGCATGTCGAGTTTGTCCTTATTCACCCTTTTCGGGAGGGGAATGGAAGGCTCGCTCGGTTTTTGGCGACACTCATGGGACTTCAGGCGGGTCTGCCCCTTCTGATTTTAGCGTTATCCGGGGCAAGAGAAGAGAGCAATATTTTAAGGCTGTGCAGGCAGGATTGGATCATGACTATGGCTCGATGCGGAATATGTTTGGAGAGGTGATTAAGAGGACGCTTTTGAACCGTTCGATTTAGGGCGGCTTTTTTTCAAGGTCGTGTTGAGCCAGGCCGGATTGGAGCCAAGTTCGATGGCTGTTGAGCTTGCAATGTTAATGAGAAGCATTTTGCGGAGAGAAGCGCGTTTTTTGAGGTAAGGATTGGTATGCATCAATGATTGTTTTATCATGGGAGAAGTCTAGCACAATCATGATTGAAAAGGAAATGCCCTGTGCAATACGAACCCGTAATCGGACTTGAGGTCCACGTACAGCTGAAAACGAAGAGCAAGCTTTTCTGCTCATGCTCCACGGAGTTTGGAGCGGAGGGGAATAGCCATACGTGTCCCGTGTGTCTAGGTTGGCCGGGATCTCTGCCGGTCTTAAATGAAGCGGCCTTGAAGCTCGGTATCCGTGTTGGGCTTGCGCTGAATTGCAAAGTCGCCGAGCGGCTCAAATTCGACCGAAAGAATTATTTTTATCCCGACCTCCCCAAAGCCTATCAGATCTCACAATTCGACATGCCGGTGAATGGTAAGGGCGAACTCTTGATCGAGACCAAAACCGCAGAGGGCAAGATGATCGAACGGAGGATCGGCGTTACGCGCGCGCACCTGGAAGAAGACGCGGGAAAACTTCTTCATGAAGGCATCGTGGATGGAAGCCTGGTGGATTACAACCGGGGCGGCATTCCTCTTCTTGAGATCGTTTCCGAACCGGACCTCCGGAGCCCGCAGGAAGCTTACGATTATTTGACCGCGCTGAAAGCTATCCTTCAATATGTGGAAGTTAGCGACTGCGATATGGAAAAGGGAAGCCTTCGCTGTGACGCGAACGTGTCGGTCCGGCCCGTGGGCCAGGAAAAGTTCGGGACCAAAGTCGAGATCAAGAACCTGAACTCGTTCAAGATGGTGCAGAGAGCCATTCAGTATGAGATCGAGCGGCAGACTGAAGCTTGTGAGAATGGGGAGACGATCGTCCAGGAGACACGGCTTTGGAATGATGTGAAGGGGACGACATTCTCCATGCGCTCCAAGGAAGAAGCGCACGATTACCGCTATTTTCCGGAGCCGGACCTTGTGCCGTTCACGTTGTCCCGCGAACTTGTGAAAGAAATTGAAGCCTCATTGCCGGAATTGCCGATGGCACGCGCGAAGCGGTTCATCAAAGAATACGGGATCTCCGAGTATGATGCCTATGTTCTCGTTCAGGAAAAGAAACTCGCAGAATATTTTGAAGATTGTGTCCGCGAAGGCGCCGGGGCAAAGTCCGCGAGCAATTGGATACAGACAGAACTTCTTGCCATGCTCAATTCAAAAAACATTGCGATCGAGGATTGTCCTATCAATTTCAAGGCATTTGCAGGGTTGCTCAAGTTGATGGAAGCGGGCACGGTTTCAGGCAAGACCGCCAAAGACGTGCTTCAGGAAATGGCGGCGACCGGAAAAGCGGCGGAAGTGATCGTTAAAGAAAAAGGCCTCACACAGGTCTCGGACACCGGCCTGATCGAAAAAGCTGTTGAGAAGGCGATCGCCGCGAATCCGAACGCAGTCGCGGAATTCAAAGCCGGTAAGCAAAAAGCCCTTGGCGCCATTGTCGGCATGGTGATGAAAGAGACCGGCGGCAAAGCGAATCCGAAGATCGTTAACGAGATCTTATGTCAAAAACTTCAACATTAGTTCGGGGTCAGGGGGCCGGAGTTCGTAAAAAAAATAAAATAAAGCAAACTCCGAACTCAACACTCCGCGCTCCGTTCTACACCCTCGGCATTGAAACCTCCTGCGACGAAACATCGTGTTCGGTCCTGAAGGGGAAAGACACGATCCTCTCCAACATCGTTTCTTCCAGCCTTTTCCGCCACAAAAAATTTGGCGGCGTGGTTCCGGAGATCGCGTCGCGGCATTGCATGGAGCAAATCCAATGTGTATTTGAAGAAGCATTGCATGAATCCAAGATCAAAGCCAAAGATATCGATCTCATTGCTGTGACCCAAGGCCCAGGACTCATCGGGTCGCTTCTCGTTGGAGTTGCGTTCGCCAAGGCGCTCGCGTACCAGTTGGAGATCCCGCTCGTGGGTGTTCATCATATGGAGGCGCATCTTGTCGCGAATTTTATCGCCCAGAAGGAACCCGAGCGATTCATTGGCCTCCTGGTTTCCGGCGGCCATACGATGCTCACGTTTTGCGAAAATGGCGGGATCCATATTCTCGGCGAAACGATCGATGATGCGATCGGCGAAGCGTATGATAAAGTGGCGAAGCTCATGGGGCTCAGTTATCCGGGGGGCCCGCTTCTTGATAAACTTGCGAGGCAGGGAAATCCACGGGCTGTCTCTTTTACGCGGCCTAAACTCGACAAACGATTTGCTTTCAGTTTTAGCGGGATCAAGACGGCTGTGCTCTACAAGATCCAGGATCCGAGAACAGGGAAGCCGAATCCCGAGGCGCCTTCTAAAAAAGATATGGCGGCGAGTTTCCAGCATGCCGTGATAGGATGGGTGGTGGAAAAGGCACTAGACGCTTGCCAACACAAGGGAGTTTCGGATATCGTAGTGGGGGGCGGCGTGAGCGCGAATTCGTATCTTCGCGAAAAGCTGGCGCGGGACGGAGCGGTGAAAGGGATCAAGGTCTGGTTTCCGCCGTTCATCCTTTCGACCGATAACGCGGCCATGATTGCGCGCCGCGGGTTTGAACTTCATAAAAAAGGAATCCGGTCGTCACTTGAGATGACGGCGGATCCCGGATTGCTTCTCAGATAGATCTTCTGAAATAACTTATAGGAGAAAAAACCATGCCCCACGCATTCATGCAGCAATGGACGTTAACCCCGCTGGATCTGGATATCGCGATCCGGTTGGTTGTCGCGACATTCCTCGGAGCTATTATCGGACTTGAGAGGGAGGTTCATGGCAAGGAGGCCGGATTCAAGACTTATTCGCTTGTTTGCCTCGGTTCCTCGCTCATGATGATCGTTTCTTTTGATGTATTCATGCTTTTCAACGGTGTCGCCAATGTGGATCCGGGCCGTATCGCGGCGCAGGCCGTAACGGGTATCGGGTTTCTCGGCGCCGGAGCGATCATTCGTTCGCAGGCCGGAGGCATCCGGGGTCTGACGACCGCGGCGGGGATATGGTCCGCCTGCGCGATCGGGTTGGCATGCGGGCTGGGACTTTATAAGCAGGCCATTTTCACGACGATCCTTGTACTGGTCGTGCTCATTGTTTTTTCGAGAGTCCAGAGGTCGGTCCTTCCGAAGAAAAGTTTAGGGGAATAGACCGTTCTATTTCCAAGATTGACACTCCGAGAGCAAAAAGCTAGAATCCGCCCCTTGTTGACCCCGTCAGATCTCTTGGATTTATGAGATTAGGGGAAATTAGGCAGATTCGTCGCTTGGTATTTTAATACAGTTCAATAGATTGAAATCATAACTGGAGATCTAACGGGGTGGACAACACCAATAAGCTTAAAATAGCATTACCTAAGGGAAGTCTCGAAGAAGCGACCTATAATCTTTTCAAACGGGCCGGCTTCAAGATCAACGTCAGTTCCCGGTCTTATATTCCTTCCATTGATGATCCCGAGATCGAAGTGGTGCTTTTCCGTCCGCAGGAAATGTCCCGCTACGTCGAGGATGGGATCGTGGACTGCGGCCTGACCGGGCACGACTGGATCGTGGAAAATAACTCCAAAGTCGTGGAGCTTTGCGAGCTTCAATATTCCAAGCGGACGTCCAACCCGGTTCGCTGGGTTCTGGCGGTGCATGAATCCTCACCCTTTCTGACGGTCAAGGATCTGAAAGGGAAAAAGATCGTGACGGAGCTTGTGGAGGTTACGAAGCGTTATCTGAAGAAGCACCGGGTGGAGGCGGAAGTGGAATTCTCCTGGGGTGCCACGGAAGCCAAACCACCGCGTCTCGCGGATGCCATTGTCGAGGCGACCGAGACGGGATCAAGCCTTCGCGCGAACAAGCTTAAGATCATCGATACGGTGATCGTTTCTATCCCGAAATTTATCGCGAACAAGAAAAGCGTGAAGGATCCTTGGAAAAAGCAGAAAATGGACAATCTCATCATGCTTCTCGACGGCGCGATGCGTGCTCAAGAGAAGGTCGGACTCAAGATGAATGTCGAGAAAGTGAATCTCCAGACGGTGCTGGGACTTCTTCCCGCCATGAAAAAGCCGACCATCGCGAATCTTACCGACAAGAACTGGTTCGATGTTGAGACTATTATTGACGAGTCGGTGGTTCGTGAATTGATCCCGGCGCTTAAAAAGGCCGGTGCATCAGGCATCATTGAATATCCTTTGAATAAAGTGATCCCCTAGATTTGTAAATTAACGCGGCGCGCCTTAAGCGTGACGCAGAACTAACGGAGTGAGACATGCCCTGGGCTCGGAAACAGCGCAAGAAGAAGATGAATAAGCACAAGCGGAAGAAGAAACTCCGCAAGAATCGCCACAAGAAAAAAGACTGGTCCTAGTCGCCTTCGCCTGAAAGCGACGGCTCTCGTGCGGCGCTCAACGCGCAACGTTTAACGATCTCAAGGTCGTTCCGTTGCGCGCTGAGCGTTGTGCTTTATCTCTGTGAAACACCTTACCCTTCGAAGTCCCGCCAAGCTCAATCTGCACCTTAGGATCATCAACAAAAGAGCGGATGGCTATCACGAGCTCTTGACCCTGTTTCAAAGGATCTCTCTGGCGGATACGATCCGGATATGCAAAAACCGTAAAGAGTTCCGGCTCACCACGAACATCCCAGCGCTCGAGACGGGAGAGGGAAATCTCATCACAAGGGCCTACCGGGAGCTTCAGGAGAAATTTCCGGATCTTGGCGGAGTTTCAGTGCGTCTCACGAAGCGAATCCCCCTTGGGGCAGGGCTCGGGGGCGGGTCAAGCAATGCGGCGCATTTTCTTCTGGGAATGAAGAGGCTTTTTGGTTTAAGGATCTCCTCTAAAGAGCTTTTTGCGATGGGGAAGAGACTTGGCGCGGATGTGCCCTTTTTCCTTTCGGAAGCAAGTCAGGCCATGGCCTGGGGCATCGGGGACAAACTTAAAAAATTGCCAAGCCGCGGGCGTCTTTGGTTCCTTTTGCTTCTTACGGACCAGGGGTTAAACACGAAAAAAGTCTATCAAACCCTCTCTTGGAGCGGCCGGCCCCTTTCCTTGACAAAGGAAAAGCGTATTGCTAGAATCCTGCGCTCTTTTCTCGAAAGACGAAGTGTCCGGGAAGCATCAGGGCTTGCGAAAAACGATCTGGAAATTCCGGCTTTTTGTCTGATGCCGTCCATTCCCAAAGCCATGGCGGTCCTCAAAGGGCTGGGTGCTCCCATGGTTCTCATGAGCGGGAGCGGGGCTACGGTTTTCGCGGCGTTCTCATGCCGCCAACAAGTTTTGAACCTATCGAAGAGATTGAAAGAAGTTCCCTTTCCTTTTCGCAAGGTGATTTGTCACTCCTAGAAGTTGTACATTTGATGCGGAGGTCTGAAAGTGAAGATCACGGAAGTTCGCGTTTTTCCCCAGACGAATAAAGAAAACAAGCTTTGCGCTTTTGCCAATATTACCTTTGAGGGATGCTTCGTTGTGCGCGGACTAAAAGTGCTCGAGGGGGTCAAAGGTCTTTTTGTGGTGATGCCGTCTCGAAAGGTCAAGGGGAATGATTATCGGGACGTAGCGCATCCTATTACGGCGGAATTCAAGGATTATATCCAGCAAGAGGTCCTGAAAGCCTACGAGCTTTACATCGAGCATGAGCCGCAGGCGCAGGTCCTGGGTGATGACGACCCGTTCGAGCGTTAGTGCTTTTAATTTGAAATTTGAGATCTGAAATTATTAAGTTATTGCCCCGTGGTGAAATGGTATCACACTGCCCTTTGGAGGCAAGGTTTCTGGTTCGAGCCCAGACGGGGCAGATTCCAAAGAGGGAACAGGGTCTTTATAAATGAAAAACGGATTGCGGGATAAAACGAAGGAGACGATCGCGGCGTACGGGTTCCTCATGCCGAACCTGATCGGATTCCTTCTGTTCACGTCTATCCCTGTCCTGGCTTCGCTGGGGTTAAGCTTTGCGAAATGGGATCTTCTCTCCGACGGGCCGAAATTCACGGGACTTTCGAATTTCATTGAACTGGCGAAAGATCCATTTTTTGGGAAATACTGCTGGAACACACTTTATCTGATGGCAGCGATTCCGATCAGCATGGCAGGTTCGCTTCTTTTGGCGATCGCGCTCAATCAGAAGCTCAAGGGCACGGTTATTTTCAGGACGATTTATTTTTTGCCGACGATCTGCTCGGGCGTTGCGATCTTCATGCTTTGGCGGTTGATCTACAATCCGAATTTCGGTCTTTTTAATACGTCGATCGCCCAATTCGGTGACATGCTGGGGCTCCGGTTAACAGGACCGAATTGGTGGACGGACGAAGCTTGGGCGAAACCGTCTTTTATCATCATGAACGTTTGGCAATCGGTTGGCGGGTACAACATGATCCTCTATCTCGCCGCGTTACAAGGTGTGCCTCGCGACCTTTACGACGCGGCGGAAGTGGATGGTGCGAACAGCTGGCAGAAGTTCTGGAACGTGACCTGGCCGCAGATCTCGCCGACGACTTTTTTTATCGCGACGATGAGCCTGATCGGCGGATTTCAGGCAGGATTTGATCAGGCTTACGTCATGACGGGTGGCGGGCCGAATGGATCGACGACAACGATCATTTACTATATTTACAGCCATGCGTTTGACTGGTATCACATGGGATACGCGGCTGCCATTTCGTGGATCTTGTTCTTGATCATTTTTGTTATCACGATCCTCAAGTGGAGCTTCTTCGGCAAAAACATTCATTACGCTTAGAGAAGAACTTTGGGCAATCCTGGCTTTGATTTTCGTTTTTTTTAAACGCAGTCAGGATAGTCCTTGGTCAACCATTAGGAACATATTTTAAGACCATGGGAAATCACATTGATTCGTTGATCCGGGAGGAAATGAAGCAGGAGATTTTCGCCTCCGTGTCTCGATCCAAAAGGAAAAAAGTCATCAAAGTGGTGACTGAACTCAAAGAAAAGTCGCCGCTTAAGCACAAGCTGCAGCGGGCGGTTCTTTTTTTGGCGCTTCTTGCAGGCGCCATCAGTATGGCAGCTCCTTTTCTTTGGATGGTCTCAACTTCCCTTGCCGATCCGGGACAGATATTTTCGGAAAACCGGGCTTGGTGGCAGGAGTGGCTTCCGACCAGTTTTGTGTGGAAGAACTATGTGAAGGTATGGTCCGTGGTTCCCTTCGCGAAGTTCTACCTGAATTCCATTTTCGTGAGCCTTTGTATCACCTTCGGACAGGTCGCTACGAGCGCCATGGCGGCGTACGCTTTCGCACGCTTGAATTTTCCGGGTCGCGACAGGCTTTTTTTCGGTTATCTTGCGACGATGATGATCCCCGGGGCAGTGACCATGATCCCCGTGTTCATCTTGCTCCGGCACTTCGGCTGGATCGATACTTATAAAGCGCTGATCCTCCCAGGGATCTTTTCCGCCTATGGGACATTCATGCTGCGTCAGTTCTTTTTGACGCTTCCGAAAGAATTGGAAGATGCCGCGAAGATCGATGGCTGTTCGTATCTCAGGATCTTCTGGCATATCATCCTGCCGCTCTCGAAGCCCGCGCTGGCGACTTTGACGACTTTTACTTTTATGGGGGCGTGGATGAACCTGATGTGGCCGTTGATCGCGGTGAATTCGATAGAAAAGTATACGCTTCCGGTCGGCTTGGCATATTTTCAAGGAGTCCATAACACGGATTGGACGCTTCTCATGGCGGCATCGATGATGATGATCCTGCCGATCCTTATTGTTTTTATATTTAATCAGCGGTTCTTTGTCGAAGGTATCAAGCTCGCCGGGATCAAGGGATAGGAGCAAGCAACCATCGTGGAAGCCATTGTCTTAGCAGCCGGAAAAGGGACGCGGATGTGTTCGGAATTGCCGAAAGTCCTTCATCCGGTATTTGGCAAACCCGTGCTCGGCTATGTGCTTGAAGCTTTGGCCGGAGCCGGCATCAAGAAACCTTATGTCGTGGTGGGCTATAAAGCCGGGGAAGTGAGTTCTTTCTTAAAAACCTGCGGTGCGGTCCCGGTGCTTCAGCGCGAGCAAAAGGGGACGGGGCATGCCGTGATGATGGCGAAAGCCGCGATCAAAAATGCGCGGGGGCCCATGCTTATTTGGCCGGGGGACATGCCTCTTGTAAAACCCGAGACGCTCGAACGGTTTTTTGAGGCGCATAAAAAGACCCGCGCGCATGTCAGCGTGTTATCCTGTGACAGAAACGATCCCGCAGGGTACGGCAGGATCGTGCGGGAAGAGGGCCATTTTGCCGCGATCCGCGAGGAGCTTGACGCGACGCCTGAAGAGCGAGCGATCCGTGAAGTGAATACCGGTATCTATCTTTTTGATAAAAAAGTCTTGTTTGAGGCGCTCGAGAAGATCGGGAAAGAGAATCAGAAGGGCGAATATTATCTGACGGATACGATAGAGATCCTCCGGCGCGAAGGCTATTGCGTGGAGGCTTTTCCTCTGGCAAGCGCGGAAGAAGGACAGGGGATCAACTCCCAGAAAGATCTGGCCGTTGCGACTCAAAAGATCAACGAACGGGAGATCGCGCGGCATCAGGATCGCGGCGTGACGTTCATGGCGCCGGAGCAGACTTTTGTAGCGCCGGGCGTGGAGATCGGCAAAGGGTCGAGGATCTATCCATGGTGTTTTATCGAGGCCGGCGTTGAGATCGGTGCGGATTGCGAGATCGGACCTTTTGCGAAATTGCGCCGAGGCACGGTGATCGGTGACGGATCTATTATCGGAAGTTTTGTGGAAGTGAACCGGAGCAAGGTCGGGAAAAAAGTTTCGGCCAAGCATCTGGCCTATTTGGGCGACGCGGTGGTCGGGGATGGCTCGAATATCGGAGCCGGGACCATCACGGCGAATTTTGACGGAAAGAAAAAGCATGCCACGGTGATCGGCAAGAATGTGATGATCGGTTCCAATACGGTTTTTGTGGCGCCCGTCCGTATTCCGGACGGTGTGAAGACCGGCGCGGGATCGGTAGTGACTCCCAAGACAATCATTAAAAAAGGAGATGTGGTCGTCGGCGTTCCCGCACGGCCCATTTCGAAGAAGAAAAGGTAGAGTGTCCTTATGAAGAAGATCCGGAAAAAAAAGAACGGTACCATGGTCCTTTTGACGGGGACCTCTCATCCCGAGCTTGCCCAGGAGATCGCCAAAAAGCTCGGCATTCCATTGGGCGCGGTGCTGCTTGGGCGGTTTCCTGAAGGAGAGATCCAGCTTCAGATCCTCGACAATATCCGGGGCAAAGATGTTTTTATAGTTCAGCCGACGTGCACTCCGCCTAACGAGAGTTTGATGGAGCTTTTGATCCTTATTGATGCGGCTCGCAGGGCATCCGCCAAGCGGATCACGGCCGTGTTGCCGTTCTTTGGCTACGCGCGCCAGGATCGTAAAGACCGGCCCCGTGTGCCGATCACGGCGAAACTCGTGGCAAATTTGATCGTGAGTGCCGGTGCGAATCGCGTGTTGACGATGGACCTGCATGCCGGTCAGATCCAGGGATTTTTTGATATTCCGGTGGATCACCTTTATTCGATCACGGTTCTCGGAGCCTATTTCAAGAAAAAGAGGGTAAAGAACCTCGTGGTCGTTTCACCTGACGTGGGCGGGATCAAGATGGCCCGCGGGTACGCCAAACTTTTTGGCTGCGATCTTGCCATCGTGGACAAACGTCGCGAGAGCGCTTCCCAGACTCAGGTGATGCATATCATCGGTTTCGTGACCGGGAAGAACGTGATCATCATCGATGACATGATCTCGACTGGGGGATCTCTTGTTGAAGCCGTGAAGGCTCTCAAGTCAAGCGGAGCGAAGGATATCTACGCTTGTATCGTCCACCCTGTGCTTGCCGGGAAGGCCATTGAAAGACTCAAAGAATCCGAGCTCAAGGAACTTATCGTCACCAACAGTATTCCGCTCACTAAGGAAAAACGGATTCCGAAGATCACGCAGCTTTCGATCGCATCGCTTTTAGCCGATGCAATTTCCAGGATCCACTATAACGAATCGATCAGTACCCTTTTTTCAAGGGCAGGCGTTGAAGCTTAGTTTCACCGATCAAGAAGGAAGGCGCTTCCGTCTTTATCAAAAAATTCACCCCGTTAGAGCCTTATAAGAGGTGGCGGGAAAGAAGATAGAAAGTTCGTCGTTTTACAGCAATAAACCATAACATTTCCCGGAGAGATTTAAGGCTCTAACGGGGCAAGGAGGAATTTCCAATGAAGACTTTTGAACTGCAAGCCAAGCAACGCACTCCGGACGGAACTCGCAAGGCACGCGCGGTCCGCCGTAACGAGAGGTTTCCGGCCGTGGTTTATGGCCATGGCATGAAGCCGCTCGCGATCGAAGTGCCGGACCGGGCTTTTTTGAAGGCCGTTCACACGAAGGCCGGCGCGAACGTGCTGATCACGCTGCAGGTCGAAGGTGTGCAGCTAAAAGAATCGACCTGTCGCATCAAGGCCATCCAGCACAATCCGGTAACGGACAAGATCGATCATATCGACTTCATGGTCATTTCTCTGACGGAGAAGATCACGGTCAAGGTTCCCGTGGTTCTTCTTCACTCCGAGGAAGCGCCCGGTATCAAGGAGGGCGGGTCGCTTGACTTGGTGCACCGCGAGGTCGAGGTGGAGTGTTTGCCTACCGAGATTCCGGAGAGGATCTCCATTGAAATGATCGCCATGAAGATCAATGACGCCATTCACGCCAAAGAGCTTATGTTGCCCGAGGGGATCCGTTGCCTTCTCGCACCGGACGATGTTGTGGTCGCGATCCATACGCCGCGTGAAGAGGAAGTGAAACCTGCTGAAGAAGGCGTTGCGGAACCTGAAGTCATGGAAAAAGGAAAGAAGGATAAGGAAGGCGAAGAAGGAGCTCCCGCGAAGGCCGCACCTGCCGCCGCGAAGCCGGCTGCCGCCGCTCCCGCAAAAGAAGGAAAGTAGTGCTTCTCCCGGGAATAGCGCAAGCTTTCCCGGGGGTTTTCAGAGGCTTCTGATGAAACTCATCGTAGGTCTGGGAAATCCAGGAGATGCTTACGCCCCGACGCGGCACAATATCGGCCGGCGGCTCGTGGAGTTCATCGCTTCAAAAGAGAAAGCTCAGTTCACCTCCAAAAAAAATCAGCGTGCGGCTTTGGCTTCGGTTCTGTGGGACGCGGAAACTGTTTATTTAACACATCCGTTGACCTATATGAATCTTTCCGGAGACGCGGTGGCCGCATTGGTGAAATACCGGAATATCGATACGGCGAGAGATCTTTTGATCGTCGTGGATGATGTTGCTTTGCCGTTTGGAAAATTCAGGATGCGCGGCGAAGGTAGCGCCGGAGGCCATAACGGGCTGGCTTCGATCGAGACATGTCTGGGGACCCGGAATTATCCGAGGCTTCGTATAGGGATCGGTGCTCTTGCGGAAGGAATAAATGTTTCAGGGCCCCCCGAGGAACCGCTTCGGGATTATGTCCTTTCTCCCTTCAAGTCTTCCGAAGAGAAAAGGATGAAGGAACTTCTTGAATGCGGGGAAGAGGCGTGTCGCGCGTGGGCTCAGGAGCCTCTCTCCAAGGTCATGAGCCGGGTCAATGCCGCCGGTTTTTAAGAGAGGAAAGTGTCCTCCGATTTTTAAGGAATCAGGGTTGCGGAACAAGGGTCTTTGTGTTACATTGTGTCTCCTTTTAGCCTTTCGGGAGGCCTAAAAACTTCATAACTGCTTCCGTAGCTTCTATTTATGAAACTTACGGGAAGAGTTATCATTAAAATCTAGAACTGCGTTACTTTCAATTTAAGGTATTCGCGGTGCTTGTCCGGATTTCTGCTGTGTGAAATTGGGGCGAGACGTCAAGGGAGTGTGTGATGAGAAAATACGAAGGGTTGTTTATATTTCCGCCGGAGCTTACAGGGGAAGGTCACAAGGATCCCGCTGCCGAGGTTGTCAAATGGATAGAGAAATTTCAGGGAAAAGTGATTCAGAAAACGGATCTCGGGAAGAAACCTCTCGGCCACATGATCAAGAAATACAAGGACGGAAGAATGTTCCTTTTTGAGTTCGAAATGGATTCTTCCCGAACACAGGATTTCCGCAAGGATCTTGAGCTTCAGGAAAATCTTTTGAAGTACATGGTGAGCATCCCCGCGAAGAAGCCTGCTCTGCCGCCGCTTCTGGTCGCTTCCGTTGCAGCACCCAAAGTCGAATCAACCCCACACGCAAAATAACGGGTGACCTATGGCCGTAAGTCTGAATAAAGTCATGTTGATCGGGAATCTTACACGGGATCCGGAATTACGTTACATTCCGTCCGGACAAGCAGTGACGACTTTTACGATCGCGGTCAATCGCACGTTCAATTCCAAGGCCGGAGAGAAGAAAGAGGAAGTCTGTTTTATCCGGATCGTGGTTTGGGCGCGGCTCGCTGAGATCTGCAATGAGTATCTTAAAAAAGGACGGTCAGTTTTTGTAGAGGGTAGGATTCAAACCCGAAGCTGGGACGGTCCGGATGGCAACAAACGGTATTCCACTGAGGTGGTCGCCGACAATGTCCAGTTTCTCGGTTCCAAGCCCGGAAGCGGTAAAGGTGATGGCTCGGACGTGCCGACGATGGATGTGGATGATAGTATTTTTGAAGCACCGGAGGGCAACATGCCTTCCAAAAAGGATTCCGTCTCCCTTTCAAAGGACGAACTTAAACCCGACGAAGAAATTCCCTTCTAAATCAGCCAGGTGTAAAAAATATGAAACCGAGATCTTCCTCTTCAAGATTTGGTAAAGACGAAAAGAAAAAACCTTTCGATAAAAACGCTCGCGGCCCCAAAAAGGGTGAAAAGAATTATGGTACGCCCTACCGGACCTCTTCGAAGCCCGTGCGCAAGCGTATGCGCCGCGTGCTGCCGCATATGGATTATAAAGATGTGGAAGCTCTCGGAAAATATATCACTGAAAAAGGTAAGATCCTGCCGCGACGGATCACGCGCCTGAGCTCGAAAGATCAGCGGACGCTGACGCGCCTCATCAAAAAGTCGCGTCACTCGGGACTTTTGGCGTTCCAGGCGAACTGATCGCCGGGATCATTTTATAAAACGAAAAAAGGGGTATTGATCCATGGAATTATTACTTTTGAAAAGCGTGGTGGATGTTGGAAAAAAGGGAGAGGTCGTGCGCGTGCGTGATGGCTACGCGAGGAATTTTCTACTTCCCAATGAACTGGCGGTCCCGGCAACACGGGCCAACAAGAAGTTTTTTGTCGAGCATCGCGCCCGGAGCGCCGCTCGCAAAGCCAAAGAAAAAGAGGCTGCCGAAAAACGCGCCAAGGAAATGAAAGATATCAAGATCTCGATCGAAGTCCGCGCGGGAGAAGGGGATAAGCTTTACGGCTCGGTCACCGCGGAAGATATTCGTTTGGAACTTGAAAAGCTGGGACATGGTTTTGAGAAAAAACAGGTGCGGATCAAGGATCCTTTGAAAACCCTTGGCTCGCATCAGGTCGATTTGGAGATCTACCCGCTGGTCAAGACGCGTTTGACGGTTGAACTTGTCCGGCAACCCTCTTAAACCTCTCTAGAGGTCCTTTGTGGCAGAATCGCAGACAACGGTCAATCTGTACGAAAAAGTCCCGCCCCAGAATCGCGAAGCTGAAATGAGCGTTCTGGGGGCGATGTTTTTTGACGAGATCGCTCTTGCGAAGGCCATTGAAACTCTTACCCCGGATTTTTTCTACGATCACCGTCATCAGAATATCTTCACCGCGATGACGTCACTTTTTTCCCGCAACCAGCCCATCGATCTCATCACCGTTTCCGAGGAGCTCAAGAAGGCCAAGCAGCTCGAGGAATTGGGCGGCATCAGTTATCTGACGCAGCTGACGACGATCGTTCCGACGGCCGCGAATATTGACCACTACGCGCGCATCGTCAAGGATAAGGCGCTTTTGAGGAAGCTGATCCAGTCCGGGACGCAGATCGTGCAGAATAGTTTTGAGGCGGACGGCAGCGCGCGCGAGCTGATCGACAGCGCCGAAAAAATGATCTTTGATATCGGCCAATCCCAGATCGAGAACAAAACAGTTCAGATCAAGGATATCATCCATGAAAGCATGGAAATGATCGACCAGCTTTTCCAGCGCAAGGAGCATATCACAGGCGTTGCGACGGGTTTTCATGAGTTTGATCAAAAGACCGCGGGGCTGCAGCCCTCGGATCTGATCATTGTGGCGGGTCGCCCCTCGATGGGGAAATCCGCGTTTGCCACGGCGATTTGCGAGCATGCCGGCATTAATCTCAAAAAACCGGTTGTGATCTTCTCGCTTGAAATGAGCAAAGAGCAACTCGTGCAGAGGATGCTGTGTTCTCACGCTCGGGTGGACGCCCAGAAGGTCCGCACGGGATATCTGTCTCACCAGGATTGGCCGAAGCTTACAAGCGCGGCGGGGAGACTTTCCGAAGCGCCGATCTTTATTGATGATTCCCCGGGCCAGACGGTACTCGAGATCCGCGCCAAGGCGCGCCGCCTTAAAATGAAACACGACATCTCGCTGATCGTGATCGATTATTTACAGCTCATGCAGGGCTCCAAGGCCGAGAACCGCCAGCAGGAGATCTCGGAGATCTCCCGCTCTCTGAAAGCGCTCGCGCGCGAGATCCGTGTTCCCGTCATCGCTGTGAGTCAGCTTTCCCGCGCGGTGGAAACGAGGACCGGCAACCGGCCGCAACTTTCCGACCTTCGTGAATCCGGAGCCATTGAGCAGGATGCCGACGTGGTCGTATTCCTTTTCCGCGAAGAATATTACACGCCCACCGAAGAGAACAAGAACAAGGCCGAAGCCATTATCGCCAAACAGCGTAATGGCCCGACCGGCGCGGTTCCTCTCGTATTCTTGAAGGAATGGACGCGTTTTGATAATCCCGAATTCTTCCGCTCCGAGGAATCCGCATGAAATACCGGATAGCTTTATTCCTCAGTTTATTGTTCTTTGCGGGGATGTGCGCTCCTGTCTTTGCCGAGGATACGAACGCTAAAGCGTCTGCCGAACCCACGACGACCGCACCCGCTGCCGCTTCTTCTTCGAGTACGCCGGAACCGGTGAAGTCTACCGCTCCAACAGTCTCAACACCGGCAATTCCTGCCGTACAATCAACTGCGGCGGCAGTTTCGACTCCTGCTCCCGCGACAACAACACCTGTCGCGCCTGCAGCTTCTCCTGTCGCAGCGCCCGCGGTACCGGCAGCCCAGGCCCCGGCGGAATCGCCCGTCAAGAAAGTCGTGGCCGTAGAAGTGCGCGGGAACCGTATTGTGAGCACGAATACGATCTTGAGCAAGATCCAGACAAAACAGGGTCTTCCCCTGAAGCAGCAAGCCGTTAATGAAGATATCAAGCGGCTTTACGCGACCGGATTCTTTGATGACGTGAAATTGGAAGTGGAGGAACTTCCCGAAGGTTACAAGCTGATCGCGGAAGTCGATGAAAAACCGATCATCAAGGAGATCGTTCTGGAGGGAGCCACTTCCTTCAAGGAAGACAAGCTTCGTAAGACACTTGGAGTGATGGAAGGCCAGATCCTTGATCGAAAGGCCGTCAAAAAAGGCGAAGAAGAGATCCGCAAGCTGTATGCGAATAAGGGGTACCGGTTCGTGGACCTTCAGGTCACGGTGAATGTGGACCCTCAGACCAAGGAGGCGGTGGTTACCATCAAGATCAGTGAGGGGAAGCAGTACAAGATCACTAAGATCTCTTTTGAAGGGAACAAAGCCTTCAAGGCCAAGCAGCTTCGTAAATTCATGAAGACGAAGGAAAAGATCTGGTTTTTGTTCGGGACTTTCAAAGAGGCTGATTTTGAAAAGGACCTTGAGAAGATCAGTTTCTTCTATCAAAAGGAAGGCTACCTGGATGTCAAGGTGTTGCCGGAGTTCAGTTATGACAAGGACAAGAACACCATCCAGATCCTGATCAAGATAGAGGAAGGGCCGCACTATGTGACCGGGGAGGTCAAGTTCAAAGGCAATACGCTCTTTCCGGAATCCGAACTTTGGCAGCAGCTCGAGATGTTGCCCGGATTGACCTATTCTCAATTCTATGTGGCCCAGGATATCGAAAAACTGCGCCAGTTCTATTCTCAGGAAGGTTATATCGAAGCCCGCGTGGTGCCTGACGTGAAACTCAATCGCGACAGCAGCAAGGTGGATATCACCTATGAGATCCAGGAAGGCGAACTGTTCTTTGTCGAGAAGGTCCAGATCCGTGGGAATACCAAGACCCGTGACAAGGTGATCCGCCGCGAGCTACGCATCCGTCCGGGTGAGCGTTTCGACGGGAAAAAGATCGAAAAATCTAAGGAACGTCTCGAGAATCTTAACTATTTTGAAGAGATCACTTACGACACGGAACCTACGGACGCCGGATCGAACCGCAAGGATCTTATCTTCCGCGTGAAAGAAAAGCGCACGGGTGAACTTTCCTTTGGTGGCGGCATCAGCTCCGTCGATACTTTCATGGGCTTTGCCGAGATCTCACAGCGCAATTTCGATATTTTGAACTGGCCCCGTTTTACCGGCGGCGGGCAATCTCTTTCGCTTCGCGGACAGATCGGGACGGTTCATCAGGAATACGATCTCAGTTTTGTCGAACCTTACCTTTTCAATAAGCCGATCTCTTGGGGCACCAATATCTTTGCCACTTCGCAGGATAACAAGAATACCCTTTTCGGCGAGCGAAGGATCGGTGCTTCAACCACGATCTCGCGTCTTTTCAAGGACGTGCTTCGTCTGGGCGGCGGCTACACGCTGGAGAATGTGAAGCTTAAAGATGTTGCGAGCAATGCTCCAGTTTCCGTCACTGAATTCGAGGGTCCGGACTGGCTTTCGAGGCTCCGGGCGTTCACCACTTATGATAATCGCGATAATGTGTTTAATCCGACGAAAGGGAGGGTCATTAATCTCGGCGGTGACCTCATAGGGAGTTTTCTCGGCGGCGATCAGGAATATTATATTTTGAGAACCGGCTATACCGAATATCTCACGTTCCTTAAAAAACATCAGGTGGAGTTCCAGGCGCGCTTGGCCACGTCCCAGGCGTTTGGGAAGACATCCACGACGCCCGCTTATGACAGGTTTTTTGCCGGCGGTCTCGGAACAATTCGCGGTTTTGGTTACCGGCGCGTCGGTCCCCAGGCGGATGGTGAGGCCATAGGCGGTCAAACAATGGCTATCGCGAATATTGACTATACTTTTCCGCTGCCCCTTCTTGATGCTTTTCGCGGCGTCTTATTTACCGATATGGGGAATGTCAGTGCGGATTCCTATAATATTGATTTCGGGCAATTTGCGGCGAGCGTGGGTCCCGGGATTAAGGTAAAGACGCCGATCGGGCCTCTGGCTTTTTATTATGGCTATCCCGTTTTGAATGCAGATGATCAAAATAGGAACGGCCGTTTTGAATTTAGTTTAAGCCGTAGTTTTTAAAGTGATTCGTAAGCAGTTTGATTCCGAAAGAGGGGATCTATCCCGTTAGTGATTAGCGGGAGAATAGCTTTTAAAGAACACTATTTTAACAAACAATAACTACTAACCAACGGGAGTGCCTGTAAAACACTTCCTATCTCTAACGGAGGAACTATCATGAACAAAAAAATGATCGCGGGTATTCTTACAGCATTGATGATTCTTGGCTTGAGCCTTCCGGCTTTCGCCGCGGAGTTGAAAGTCGCGTATGTGGATGTGGGGGAAGTGTTTGATAATTATCAAAAGACAAAAGATCAGGATCTGGTACTCAAGACTGCTGGGGAAGCCAAGGAAAAAGAGCGGAATGAAATGATGGCAAAGATCCGTTCCATGGAAGACGAACTTGCGTTGCTTGCCGCCGATGCCCGCGCTGCCAAACAGGAACAGCTGATCGAGAAGAAGCGTCAGCTCGAGGATTTTGACCGCACGATCCGTCAGCAACTCGCCGAACAGCGCGATAAGGTCGTTCGTGAGATCTTCCAGGAGATCGATGTGATCGTCCAGGATCTTTCGAATAAGGGTGGTTATGACATGGTTTTTAACAAGCGAGTGCTCCTCGCCCAAAAGAAGAGCTTTGACGTGACAGCTCAGGTGAGTGCAGAACTTGCGAAAAAGTACAAGAAGGTCTAACCCATAGCCCTATGAAACAGTGGACGCTTAAAACTCAAGCGACTTTTTCGGGTACGGGACTTCACACAGGACAAAAGGTGAGTGTGTGTGTTCGCCCGGCAGTGGAGGATGCAGGTATCCTCTTCTGCCGGGTGGATCTCGACCCTGAGCTTAAGGTCAAGGCCTCGATTGAAAGTGTCCGCTCGGATGAAATGCGACAGACGGCGATTGCTGTGGGTATCGGCCGCGTTCGTACGATCGAACATCTTATGGCGACTTTTCACGGGTTGGGGATCGATAATGCACTCGTGGAGATCGACGGGGATGAGGTTCCCGGCATGGACGGAAGTGCGCTGGAATTCACGCAGGCACTTCTTGCCGCGGGACTCGAAGAGCAGAAGGCCGAGCGGAAATTCCTGGAAGTCAAAGAACCCGTATATGTCGATCATGGGGACCAGTCGATCGTAATCCTTCCCGCGCCGTCTTTTTCGGTCTCTTACATGCTGAGCTACCGTGACGCGAATCTTCTGGACCAGTACCTGACGCTTCCGATCATCCCGGAGATCTTTGAGCGCGAACTCGCGCCCGCCCGGACGTTCTGTCTTAAAAAAGAGGCGGAGCTTCTTCTGGCGCAGGGATTTGGCAAGGGCGCTAATCCCTCGAACACCCTTATTTTTGAAAACAACAAGCCGCTTCAGAATACCCTGCGTTTTGAGAACGAAGCCTGCCGGCACAAAATGGCGGATATCCTGGGGGATCTTTTCCTGTGCGGGAAATTCATTCGCGGGCATGTGATCGCTTCGCGGAGCGGGCACTCTCTTAACGTTGAACTTGTGAGGAAACTGACGATGACTACTCCTGCAGAATCAAAACCGCTGTCAAAGACCCTGAATGTCGAGGAGATCCAGAAGATCATCCCGCATCGTTATCCGTTCCTTTTTGTGGACAGGATCGAGAATTTTGAACCGGGGCTGCGCGCTACGGGGATCAAACAAGTGACCATGAACGATTATTTTTTTCAGGGGCATTTTCCGGGACATCCCGTGATGCCGGGAGTGCTGATCGTGGAAGCCATGGCCCAGGTCGGCGGCGTGATCATGTTGGGGGAACCCGAGAACCGCGGTAAGATCGCTTATTTTATGAGCGTGGATGCTGTAAAATGGCGCAGTCCGGTACTTCCGGGGGATACGCTCAGAATGGAAGTTGAGGTTCTTAAAAAAAGGTCCAAGTTCGGGCAATGTACCGGCAAGGCCTATGTAGGGGATAAACTCGTATGCCAAGCGGATGTGAAGTTCGCGGTGGTGGATGCGTGACGATGCCTGCGCAAGCGATCGTCCATCCGACGGCCATTGTCCATCCGGACGCCGTCCTTGGGCAAGATGTGGAAGTCGGACCGTGGGCGCTTATCGCGGGAACAGTAAAGATCGGTGCGCGAACCAAAGTCGGACCTCGCGTGACGATCGAAGGGCATACCACGATCGGGGAAGATAACGAGTTTTTCACAGGGGCTGTCATCGGCAGCCTTACCCAGGATAGAAAGGCCGATGGCGGCGTGAGCTATCTTAAGATCGGCGACCGCAACACGATCCGCGAATACGCAACACTCAATCCCGGGACTTTGAACGGTACCGAGACTGTGGTCGGGAACGAAAATCTCCTCATGGCTTATGCTCATGTGGCTCACGATTGCATCATCCATAATGGCTGCACCCTTGCCAATAACGCGACGCTCGCGGGGCATGTGATCGTGGAAGACAAGGCGATCATCGGGGGGCTTTCCGCGGTGCATCAATTCGTCCGGATCGGAAAATTATCGATCACGGGTGGTTGCTCCAAAGTGGTCCAGGATATTCCGCCTTTCATGATGGTTGACGGGCATCCGGCGCAAGCCTTTGGCATCAATTCGGTGGGTTTAGATCGAGCAGGGTACACTCCGGCGGATAAGTCCGCTATCAAGAAAGCCTTCAAGATCATCTTCAAGTCCGGTCTTATCTTAAAGAATGTGATCAAACAGATTCAAACGGATATTCCCTCAAGTCCCTCCATTCAGACGATCCTTTCATTCCTGGAGAAGTCCGAGCGCGGACTTTGCGGGTAGCTTGCCCCGTTAGAGATTCAGCGGGGCCCGTCATGTCGGATCATCTTTCGTTAATGGCGAGAGGCTTTTCGGGACTTTATTTTCTCGCACGAACCGGAAGCGCTAACGTCGCTTCCTATTTCTAACGGGGTAAATCATGAAGACCATGGGGATCATCGCAGGGAACGGTCGTTTCCCGATCCTGGTGGCTGAAGAAGCCAAGAGGTCGGGTTACCGCGTTGTTACTGCCGCCATTGAACAGGAAGCCGAACCCGCCATTGAGAAGATCTCGGATGCTTTCTCCTGGGTGAAGGTCGGTGAGCTCAAAAAACTTTCGAAATTCCTGCATGACGAAGGCGCTCATGAGGCCATCATGGCCGGCAAGGTCGAAAAGGTCCGTTTTTTTAAAGAGAATGTGCGTCTCGATCTCGATATGATGTCGGTCCTTGTGAAATTGAAGGATCACAAGGATGATTCTCTTCTCGGAGGCATTGCCGATTATCTTTTCAAAAAAGGCATCGTTCTCCAGGACTCCACTTGTCTTCTGAAAGATATGATGCCGGGACCGGGAGTGCTTGGCAAAAAGAAGCCCTCCAAGTCAGTGATGGATAATATTGATTTCGGTTTTGAAATGGCACAAAAGGTGTCCGGTGCGGACATCGGGCAGACCGTGGTTGTCAAAAAAAAGGCCGTGCTCGCGGTGGAAGCCATTGAAGGCACGGATGAGGCCATCCGGCGCGGCGGGGCGCTGGGGCGCGGCAAGATCGTTGTGGTGAAAATTGCAAAACCGAACCAGGATATGCGCTTCGATGTTCCGGCTGTGGGACTTAAAACTCTTGAAGTCTTGATTGAAGCTCAGGCCGAGGCGTTCGCGTTCGAGGCGCATAAGACTCTTTTTATCGGCAAGGATATCTTTGTAGAGAAAGCCAATCGTGCCGGTATTGTTCTTTATGGAGTGAGCGACAGGCCTTGATTTTCATTAATAAAAAGATATAGGAAATCAGGACCAGTCCTGCCAACCATTAAGTTTATAAATTGGGCGGGGCAGGCCCTGATCTCTTTTTAAAAATTATGGGTTATCAGGACCGCCGTAATTTCTGTTTTTAAAACGAAAGTAATAGCAAGGAAGTCCATGAAAGATAAAAACGCAGGTGTTCCTAAGACGGATTCCTCCTCGGTTTCGCAGCGCGAAACCCAGGAAATGTGTGTTCTTTATGAAATTACACGCCACATGTCTGCTGCGCTTCGTCTCGAAAACAGGTTGGAGATGGTTCTCGACGTTCTCCATGAAAAAATGGGCATGCACCGTGGGACGCTGACCCTTTTGGACGCGGATCGTTCAAGCCTCGCGATCGAGATCGCCCACGGCATTGATGATCAGGCTATCCGGAAAGGCCGCTACAATATCGGGGAAGGGATCACAGGAAAGGTTGTGGAGGCCGGCGAGCCCATTGCCATACCGAATATCGGGGAAGAGCCGCTCTTCCTGAACAGGACGGGAGCCCGGAAAGATTTTCGCCGTAACCGCATTTCCTTTATCTGTGTTCCGATCAAGATCGATCAGGAGACCATCGGCGCTTTGAGCGTGGACCGTCTTTTTGAAGGCAACGTGTCGTTGGATGAAGATCTTCGTCTTCTGACGATCATCAGTTTTATCATCTCGCAGGCTGTGTCGAATTACCGCCTTCAGGAGCAGGAAAAAGCAAAACTGAAAAGTGAAAATTTTGAATTGAAGCGAGAGCTTGCCCGGAAATTCCAACCCGGCAATATCATCGGGAAAAGCAAGCGAATGGAAGAAGTCTACGAAGCCATTGAAATGGTCAGCCAGACGCGCTCTACGGTGCTATTGCGCGGAGAGACGGGGACCGGAAAAGAACTTGTGGCGCACGCGATCCATTACGGAAGCTTCCGCTCCAAGGGGCCGTTCATCAAGGTGTCGTGCGCGGCTCTTCCGGAGACGCTTCTGGAGAGCGAACTTTTTGGGTATGAAAAGGGAGCTTTTACGGGAGCCGTCGCCAGCAAACTCGGGCGCTTTGAAATGGCGGACGGAGGGACGCTTTTTCTAGATGAGATCGGGGACATTTCTCCTTCCATGCAGGTGAAGTTGCTGCGTGCGCTTCAAGAGCGCGAGTTTGAACGCGTGGGCGGGACTCAAACGATACGTGTCGATGTCCGCGTGATCGCCGCTACGAATCGTGATCTTGAAAAAGCGATCGCGGAACAAAAGTTCCGGGAAGATCTCTACTATCGTCTCAATGTGGTGCCGGTCCTTCTCCCGGCGCTCCGTGAGCGGCGTGAGGATATACCGCTTCTTGTCGCACATTTTTTAAAGAAAACAAGCCTGGAGAATAATAAAAAGTCCCGGTATGTCTCCGATGCAGCGATGGAATATCTCATGAATTATTATTGGCCCGGCAATATCCGTGAACTTGAGAACGTGATCGAAAGGGCCGTGATCCTTTGCAAGTCGGACACGCTTGAGGCCCATCTTTTTCCGATTCCGGGACAGAAGAGCCATCCCGCAGCGATCCATCTGAAATCCGTGGACACGGCCCCTCTTTCCGCCGGCAACGCGGTTATGGATTCCTCTCTTTCGAGGGCCGTAGAAAATCTCGAAAAGATAATGATCGAGGAAGCGCTCCGGAAAAGTGGCGACAATCAGCGTAAGGCAGCCAAGAACCTCGGCGTGACCGAGCGTATACTCGGGTACAAGCTTAAATTGTACGGTCTGAAGTAAGAACCACTACAAAATTGTAGATTTTAAAGGGTGGCCCGACAATTTTGTAGCCACGGTGGTTCGTTGGTAGGGTTTCTATAGAGAAAGAAGCGGTTTTTTTTGGCACGCAAATTGCATCTTAAAACTGTCAGTTTGATCTCATTGATTCAGTGAGAAGGGGTAAATCACACGATTTTTCAATCCAACAAAGGGGGATGTTATGTGCGAATGTGGTTCTTGCCGTTGCGGTAAAGGAAAAGTGGATGTTCCCAAGATCTTCGGAAGCAATGTTTTTAACGACAGGACCATGAAGGAAAGGCTTCCCAAGGAAACCTATAAAGCGCTGAAAAAGACGATCCAGCAGGGGCTTCCGCTAGCCTCCGATGTTGCCAATGTAGTCGCCAACGCCATGAAGGATTGGGCCATTGAAAAAGGCGCCACCCATTATACTCACTGGTTCCAGCCGTTGACGGGCCGCACAGCCGAAAAACACGATTCCTTTATTTCTCCGACCGATGACGGCAGCGTGATCATGGAATTTTCCGGGAAGCAATTGGCCCAGGGCGAACCTGATGCCTCTTCTTTCCCAAGCGGTGGACTCCGTTCCACGTTTGAAGCGCGGGGTTATACGGCGTGGGATTGCACCTCGCCGGCTTTCCTCAAGGAAGACGCATCCGGCAATGTGACGCTTGCTATCCCCACGGCTTTCTGCTCTTACACGAGCGAAGCCCTGGATAAAAAAACGCCGCTTCTTCGTTCCATGACGGCCGTTTCGAAACAGGCGATCCGCGTGTTGAAGGCGCTTGGCAACAAGACCTCCAAACGTGTGACCTCCACCGTCGGTCCCGAACAGGAATATTTTTTGATCGACAAGACATGCTATGCGAAGCGTCTTGACCTGATCGTTTCCGGACGTACACTTTTTGGCGCGCCTTCGCCGAAGGGCCAGGAACTTGAGGACCAGTATTTCGGGGCGATCAAGGACCGTATTGCTGATTTTATGCGCGATTTGGACATCGAACTTTGGAAGATGGGTATCTCTTCCAAGACCAAGCATAACGAAGTGGCGCCCGCGCAGTACGAAATGGCACCGATCTTTTCGACGACCAATATTGCGGCGGATCACAACCAGCTCGTGATGGAAACTATGCAGAAAGTGGCTCTTCGCCATGATCTC
>Ga0209083_1001338_pt1 | contig 28713 bp, 10 predicted proteins | sample AM7aDNAmetaG_FD_184132 | JGI IMG/M metagenome (GOLD analysis project Ga0209083, IMG submission 184132) | Freshwater microbial communities from Finland to study Microbial Dark Matter (Phase II) - AM7a DNA metaG (SPAdes) (version 3) | ecosystem: Environmental > Aquatic > Freshwater > Lake ...
GATGCGGGAGAATGTCCTGAGAGCGGCTCCTGTACAGTCTCCTGTAGTGCCTCCCCATCTGGCAGCTAGGCAGGCACCTTTCAATCCTGTAGACCCTACAGCTAAACCACAGGCACCCAAGGCACCCCAGGCTCCTTCAACCTTGAACCCAAACTTCCGGTCACCTAACCGGAATCCGGGAGACCCGACCCCTAGGTAATGGTCTCTACAAAGTGGGAACAACGTGAGAAGATGTATGGGGATGTTCGGGATTTGATTGATCCCGGCTTCTTGACACATACTTTTACAGTTCAGAACACTCGAATCTCTCTTCGGTCCCTATACCCAAGGGATCACTTCCTACTCAAGCATCAGGCAGTTTCCACTTGGGAGTGGCGAGTCTGGTGTGTAGCAGCTAGCATCTGGATGGTAGATGGTGTCTACGTCTTAGGTGACCTAGACACCCTTCCAGATTTGGTAGAGATGCTGAACCGGATGAGCCCCCGGTTTGTGGAGCTTCTCTATTTCTGTGTCCTTGGTTTCTTCAACCGGGTACGCAAGGCTGCGGTTTACCTGGAACCCTACCTGTATGAAGAAGAGTCCAGGCGTTCCTGGATGCTGGTGGGGAAAGATACTCTGTCTAACAGCTTGGGGGCAGGACTTCCTGGGTGGAGTGCCCTGGGCAAGAACACCCTTCAGGCTGGCTGGATTGGTTGGAACAGTACTGAGGATGAGCGTCATACTTCGGAGTATCAATGGTCTTTGACCAAGACTAGCCTAGGGCCCCATGCCCCCAAGGCAGTTACCAAGTTAGATTCGGCAGATAGGTCCAAGAAGCTCAATGAGAATCTCCATAGGGAGAGTGTCATTGAGAAGTTTTGGTTGATCTACTGTGGTGTTCTAACTGAGGATGGGAAGAGTGCAACTGATGATGACCGTCAGGAGATTCATCGGGCACGGACACCGGATGAGCTTTCTGAGGAGATGCAGAGATGGGTCTCTGGGAAGGAAGACTTCCATGACCGAATTGTCAATGGCTACAAGAAGGACATTCGAGAGAAGTTCATAACTGAACAGCAGGAGAGGGAAGAGGCTCTTCAAAGGGCAAGGGAAGAAGCCAAGAAGAGAGATGAGACGATGGGGATGGAAGTGCCTGTCCTTGTGGGCTATACTCCAGATCAGATTCAGGAGCTTGTGGCTCGGAGAGGGCCTCCAGGGGTCCAGTCCATTGTTTACGGTGACAAGGCTGTTGATATTTATGAGAGATATCTTCAGAACAATCCTTCTCCCGGTAATTTGGTAGTGAAGCAGGGACAGGTAGTGGTTCAGGGACAGCAGGATAGTGGTGAGAATCTTGACCAACTCCTGGCTCACCGCAGAGTCACTCTGAAGTAGGGACTACAATGGTCCAGAAAAGTATCCTCGGGCAATTCAAAGCTGATATGGAGCTTGTTCTTTCTCAAAAGAGTAAGAATGAGCTTTTCAAAGCTGTGAAGGATCTTGAGAAGAAGTTCCTTATCAAAATTGACACAGGAAATGCAAAACGGAAATTCACTGACCTGATTGAAAAGGTTACTGACGCAGGTCTCAAGACTTTCACCACTGAAATAAGTAGTGGTTTGGAGAAGGCTGCCGATACATTCGAGAAGAGTCAACTAGCTGGTATCAAGAATCTACACAAACTGGATAGGGGCCTACAGCAAAAGAATCTAACTGAAGCTCAAAGGAACAAGATAAAGATTGAAATCAGAGATGTAATGACTCTGATGAATAATGAGAAGAAGTTATACAAGCTACGGGTCAAGGGGGACACTAAGAGGTTCAATGAACTCTATAAGATGTCAGAGAAATTCACTGAGGAGTTCGGTGAAGGTTTGTGGGGTGGCATTTACAAGGGTGTCAGTGGTTTTGCTGGGGACTTGGTTGAGGGTGTTGAAGAGGCTTTCAACAAGGTTAAGTCTGGTGACCTGAAGGGATTCTTTTCTACTGTTTCAGGGGGTATATCTAAAAAGCTCAAGGCTGTGGGTGAGCATCTTCAGGTAATAGGGGCCAAGAGTGGCTCTGCGGGGATTGAGGGCCTTGGTGCGGTAGTCACCGGATTAGGTGCCGCAATAGGAATCATTGGGGGGGTTGTATTAGCGTTCGGGGCACTTTTGGCAATGGTTGTCGAGGTAGACTCCCGTGCCAAACAGTTCAACAAGACCCTTGTTACAGGTGTTGGGGGTCTTGATATTTATGCTTCCGGTGTTGGGACTATTAGGGAGAACCTGAACAATCTCCGTAAGACCATCACTAACATGGATCTCCAGTGGGAGACTGGAAAGGATGCCAAAGAACTCGCCACTATGATTGGTGAGTTTTCACAGGCAGGTATCACTGTCAGGAGCCTCCAGGGAGATATTACCGGGTACGGTCATGCCGCAATCGAAGCTGGAAAAGCACAGAAGGAACTTGGTAGGCATCTCTCAAATCTTAGTGCTACTGCAAATATGGTTGGTTTGAGTACCTCTGAAGTTGCAACTAGCTTCGGGGACTACATGGATGAGCTTGGTGTATCTCTTGATACTATTGAGGAGAAGTTTGATGGCATCGCTAAGATGGCGATGAATGCTGGTTTCTCTACTCGACGTTTCTACTCCATGGTCATTCAGGCTACTGCGGGTATGGCTACTTACAATGTCAGAATTGAGCATGTTGCAAATATGCTCACTAAGATGACCAAGATCCTTGGGCAGAAAGAAGCAGCAAACTTCTTGCAAGGCTTCACCAAGAGATTCTCTGGTATGAGTGCTCAGGATAGAATCAAAGCCCACATGATTATTGGTAGTAAGAGAGCTCAAGGAGATTTCCAGAGGTCTGCCGAGAGGACTGCCGAAGGCTTCTTCACTGAATTCCTCAAGAGAGGGCAAACAGAGTCAGGGGCAGAAAACCGCCATGAACAAGGGGCAAAGGTCCTAGCTGCACATGGTATTGATACTGAGACTCCTGATAAGATGATGGCTCAGATGGCACGCATGAATGCCACACAGAGAGCACAGATTGTATCAGACCTACAAGGTGCTGGTGAAGCTGGGATGGCACGGCAGATTCAGACATTGAACCAGAACATTGCAGGTATGACAGGTGGTTTGAATGCCTGGGTGTCCAACGTAGAGTCTTTGGACCTTGGGGCACAGATGACTGCCACAATGCAGCAAGCAGGGGCTTTTACAGGTGGAAATGTCAATGGAGTCATGGGTGCGGCTGTTTCTGAACAACTAGGTTTGGACCCTGAGACACGTCACCTTTACAACCGGGTGATGGAGACCGTTCATGGCGATATAGCCAACATGAAGGAAATTGCCTCGGGTCAACAGCAGATGTCAGAGAAGGAACAGAACAGAAGGTTCGGGGCTCATGTTGTGACTCGGAGGGATTCCCAAGGTAGAGAAACTCAGCACGCTATTACAGAATTGGGACATGATCTTGGTGACTTGAATGACCGTTCTAATGCCACAGCCCAGGCATTTGTAGAGAACTATGTCAATCAGCATCAGGAAGACCTACAGACTCCTGCTACATCCATTGAAGCTCTCAATGAACAGATCGTAGCAAACACCTTGGATATCAGCACCAAGATTGACATGGGGGTCACTCACTACCTGGAACTTATCTCTGGGTATGCACAAGGCATCCTTCAATTCTTGGGCCTTCAAGGGGACCCTGCGGCAACAGCAGCTAGGCAGCAAGCTACTGATATGCTAGTTCGAAGGTCTGAAGCTGCAATGAGAGATGTTTCTACAATTCCAGAGAAGATTGCTAAGATACAAGAGAAGCTACGTACTGGAAAATACCAGAGTCTACAAGATAGGGAAGCAGCACGAGCAGAGATAACTAATCTTGAGCAGCAAAGAACACAGAGACTAGCACAGAGTCAGGCTGCTACACAGTTGGCTGCGGCTGTGGCAAGGCAACGTGGGAGTGGGAGTTCTGAGGATCAGATCCATGCTGCTTTGGGGAGCATGGATTGGGATACACGGCAAGCAACAAGGCAATCTCTTGGTATTGATACCAACATCACTAACGAACAACGGGCAGCAGCCCGTGAACAATTCCAACGTGAACTGGATTCTAATATCCATCCGACTTCAAATGTGAATGTAATGAGTCTTGAAGATTCAACTATGCGTAGCTCCGCTGTGCGGGGGAATCAAGCCGACTTAGACAGACTCATCATGCAGAACAGGGACATAGCCTTTGGGTTACCTGGGGCTCCTGGGGCTACTCCTACTCCTGGAGTGCCTGGGGCAACCGTGGCACCTACAGTTCCCGGTGCTCCTGCGGCCCCAGGGGCTCCTGTAGTTACAGAGACTGGTGCCCCTCCAGTTGCACAAATCCAAGCTGCGGCACAACCTGTTGAGCTTGGGACAGTGCCCGTAGTGGAAGCTGTCCATGCTCTGCCCACGGTAGAGATGGCAGAAAGAATCTCTGCTACTGCCACCAATGAGATTGTGACTGAACTCAAGATACTCAGGAAAGAGTTCAAGATCAAGTACCCTGGTATTTGGGCACCTGTCTTCCGCAAGGCTTTCGAGGAGTCCTTCCCTGAGACTATAGCCGTTGCTGTAGCAGATGAGTTTGATGAGAGACAATTTGAGAAGTTCCTCCGGTCTGTCGGTTACCAGGGGGATATGCAGACTGCCATCAATGACTATATGGGGAGGGGTGAAGATTCCACAAGGTATCAGTTGAATCCCACAGACTTGAATCAAGTCAGGACTGCTTTGGCTGCAACCCAGGGTACCTCTACAGTTGGGTCCATCATAGGAGCCCCAGCTATCTCCGCAACGGGCTTGGGTCCAGGAATGGCAGAGCCTTATGTGACCCCCCCTTATGTGACCCCCCCTCATGTGACCCCCCCTCATGTGACCCCCACTGCACATGACTTCATCTATCGTGGGGATGGTTCACAGGGGGTTATCACTCCTATTGACACAGCAGATCAGTTCTTCGGTGCCAAGGCAGGAGGCCCCATTGCTAATGCTATGGGTGGCTCGGTTACCATTCACATCAATGGTGGGGATGAGCAACGCATCTTCCAGGTAGTCCAGAGGGCTATGCGGGAGATGGGTGTTGCACCTTCCAGGGGGACCTCGAATGCCTGATCAAGGCACATACAGGTTTCGGTCCCTGGTAAATTCCCCAAGGGATGAGTTTGACGGTAGGGGTGTCCGTCCTGTGGTGTTTGACATCATAGCCCCGGATAGAGTGACTAGCCTACTCCCAGATGATATCAAGCTGGTACTCCACATCAACCCTACAACGATGAAGTTCTCTTACCAGAAGGTCATCGAGAGGGCTCAGACCAAGGGGGGCTTCGTGGAGTTCCATTGGGGGGATCAACCTGCCGAGATTGCTTTTGAAGCTGCTACGGGGGGCTTCATGCGGTTGTACTCGGGTCTTTCCAATGTCACAGGTCCAGGTCCTAGTAATAGCAAGATCCTACCTTCTTCAGCTAAGTCATCTTCCGTTGGGGGTACTAGGAGAGAGACAATTGCTTACGACAAGTACCTGGATTTCCTGGCCCTGTACAAGAACAATGGGGCAATCTACGATACTTATGGGAACATTGCTCTCCAGGGTCAGGTTCGGATAACATTCGATGGGGGTTCCTGGTGGGGTTACTTCAACGCTTTCTCCGTCAGTGAGGATGCACAGAAGCCCTATCAGTTCACTCTATCAGCAGGGTTCTCAGTGGAAAGGGAAAGACATCAACTCAGGTCTGTGCCATACACTCTTCCAAATGCACAAGAAGCGACTCAAGTGTACCCCAGGACCCCTACTTTTAGAGGTAGAAGCCCTGGGACTGCCCCCTAGAGTTGCTGAAGACTAACGATGAACAACGATGAGAGGCTACAACCAGCCAGGGCATTCTCAGGTCTAGTACAGGGTCCTGAGTTCCAGGTTGAGTATGAGAATCAGCAAACCATCCCCCTGTCTGGGGCGAAGGATGCTAGAGCTCTATCCCCTTTCACGATGAGGGTGGTTCTACCCAACATACTGACAACTGAGGGTTTGCCTCAAGGTGGTAGAATCACACGGTATGATGCCGCTGCGGCAAGTAATCAGGACTTGTCCTCTGATAGAGTTCCGGGTCAACTGATTGGGAACCTTGCTCGGCTGAACTCTACTCAGATAACTCGGGAGGTTAGTGAGTACCAGTTGAACCGTTCCAGGACTCGGCAGCAGTCCACGGTTGGTCCACCTTTCCCGGTCTATGCCAATGAGATGATGGCACGGGCGATTGCTTTGCAGATCAAGGCAATCTTGAACACCCCGCCTCTTGTGTTTCTCATCAACCCCCAGACGATGCAGATTCAGCATCAGAAGGTGGCCCAGTTCTCGGAGAGAACCAGGAATGGGTACATCTATCAGGCATGGGGAGAGGAAGCGGTCAAGCTATCCTTCTCTTGCACTATAGGTGCGTTCACGGTAGGTGCTCCGAATGGCACTTCGGCTGGGGGTACTTTCTCCAGGTTTGCCACGGGTACTCAGTTCGCATCCAAGAGGGACTCAGCAGCCTTTCAGCAACTCATGTCTGTTCTAGCTCTCTATAAGAGTGCGGGTGAGATCAAAGACATGGTGGGGGGCTCCCAAGCTCATTTGATGGTTGGGAACCTTGTCATCGAGTATGATCAGGTAGTGTATACGGGACACATGGATTCCTTCTCTTATGGTTATGAATCCGAGAAACAGAATGGAGGCATGACTTTTGACTTTGAGTTTACGGCACTTCAAGTTCGGGATGTAGCAACACCTTCCCAGGTTGTTCGGCTCATGTCCTCCCCCTCTGATATTCAGCGTAGGGGTGCCTTTGGGTCTAATGCCGTTCGGAGCCAGCCCCTAACCTCTCCACGGGTTCTTTCTGGACCCGCTAATTCCTTCCAGGTTATCACTAACGAGATTTTTCAACAGGGTAGCCATCATGTTCAAGGGGGTAGTACCTCTGACGTGAACTTGACTCCTGTGCTTCTCCCAACTATTCAGGCTACACGAGGGACAAATCCTGTTCTCCCGGTGAATGCCTCACAGAGTTCTCTCCTTTTGAGCCCTCTCCCGGTAAACAATCTGACGCCCTTCGGACGGTAGCTTCATGTCTGTGATCAACCGACCTTATGCGGGCACCTGGACTCCTAACCTACGGAAGGTCATCCAGTACACCCCGGATGCCATGGTGTTCTTCAATGGTGACGTGGCTCTACCTGGATGCAGGGAGTGTCGGAAGAAGATCAATCTCACACCCTTCATCACAGCTATTACAGCGGACGCTTCGGTAGACCCTGGAGGGGCTTCCTGTACGATCAACCTGTCCATCCCACGGCATTTTGGTGAGTCCGTTCTCAAGGATGGAGCATTCATCCTCAAACCAGGGTTGGAAGTCCATATCTACTTCCGAGGGTACTTTCCGGTCACCAACCTCATGTCTGGTATTGACATTGACGGTGTGGATGTTTCCGATATCCCCCAGTACCCTTACTACCAAGTGTTTCATGGGATCGTTTTGAATGCAGATTATGAGTACTCTGGGGGGTACTACACAGCTTCAGTTTCCTGTGGGTCCATTCTACATCTCTGGCAGTACATCAACATGTGTACTTCCGGGAGTGCCTTTGGCCCTCGGCCCCATGGCTCCAATGTGACAATGAATCTTACGGGCAACAACTTCAATGGAATGAGCCCGTTCTCCATCATCTACTCCTTGTATCGAGACACAGCCGGTGCCGCTGGGGGTGTGAACTTTGCCCTCAACCAATCCACGAACATATCTGCAACTTCAGGGATTGATCGCAACTCGGAGTTCTCTCTCACTGGACGTTACTGGGAACGCAGGTTTGCCCAGGGGATGTACAACCTGAGAATGTACGGGGTTAGCGGGAGACTGTTTTCGGCTTTCGAACAAGCCCACTTTGCTAGGGGGGTCAAAACCCATATCACTAGCCGGTCACAAGGACGCAGGGTACTTGCCCGTGACCCCTACATCATCACTTTGTCTGATGTAGCACAGCTAGCAAGAACCCGTGAAGGAACAGATGTCTCTACGGTTCGGGTAGACCAGATGGTCCCGTTTGTGAGTGATGTTTCTCAATGGGGAAACGTCAACATGTTTGAGTCTACCTATGAGTCAAAGCTAGAAGTAGCTACACAGGCATCCCAGATTTGTGGGTATGAGCTTTTCCAGGATGTAGATGGGGACTTGGTATTCAAGCCTCCTTTCTATAACCTGGATACGAAAGCTTCTAGGGTCTACAACATCCTCCCAGAGGATATCATTTCGTTCTCATCTTCTGAGAAGGAACCGGAAGCAACGTATGTTGTGTGCAAGGGGTCTACTTTCAAGAACCTAGCTGGACTAGGGATGGACAATGAGTGGGGAGTCCAGGGCACCTTTGTAGACTTCCGGTTAATTGGTCAGTTTGGATGGAGACCCGGTAACTTTGAGACTGCCTTCTACTCAGATGGTAGGTCTGCCTTCTATGCGGCAGCAGCAAGGCTAGCAGTCCTCAATGCAGGGTGTAATTCCTGTTCCATCACGATCCCTCTTCGTCCTGAGATAAGACCTGGGCTTCCCGTCTACATCAAGGATGTGGACTGCTACTACTATGTCCAGTCTTTCTCCCATTCCTTCAACTTCGGGGGACAGTGTACTACTTCTCTGCAATTGGTTGCCAGAAGGAAGAAGTTCTATCCTCCTGGCCCTGTCACTGTTCCAGGTGTCGGCGGGGAAACTCTAAAAGGTGTTGACCTTAGTCGCACTGACCTCCCCCCTAAGCCCCTTCAGTCCATTGGACCTGATAGTGTCCCCAGAATTGTTGGATTTCCGAATGTAGTGATGGCTTTGGACCCACTAGCCATCAACATGATGAATTATCTGGTAGCACCTGACACCCTTCTTCGTGCTTTGTATGCTTCAGGTGATCGAGGGGAAGTAGCTAGGTCCAGGCTTATTCATCTTGCACTTGAACAAGGGGTATTAGCTCTTGCCAGTGTTGATGACACTTCCACTACAGAAACACATAGGGATCGTCATGGGACAGCTACAACGCACCCTGGGCATCCACAGCCTCCAGCTACAGAACCTCTATCAGAACATGATCAAAGGGAAGCTGGACCATGGTCAGTTCGCTTTTCGGATACACAGTCCTTTATTATCACCAGAGACCAGTTGGAGAGTTCAGCCAGTAGAAACTATCTTCGTAGACTCGTGACTTCACAGGGAAGTCAATCTAGACGTTCTCGGCAGAGGCGACCCAGAAATCAACCTCTAACTGAAACACAGATAAGGGATCATCGGGTCAGGACAGGGACGGCACCCGCAGAACTCCCAGATAGTCAGACAACGATACCGGCTGAGTTTGATCCTAGTCGTCCAGTGGACCACATGGGGGCCATTGGTCTTTTCACGGTCTTGCAGCTTGTACGGCAACGTCTTGCTCAGGACCGTGAAGTAGATGAAAGTTACGGTACAAACTCATCTTTCATCAACCAGTCTGCAAACCTACTGGAAATTCTGTCCAGTAGGAAGTCTGCCTTCTCCCCTAACCTATCAGGGGAATACAGATACTACTCCTGTTCTCACCCGAATCCTGATATGCAAGGTCCGGTTGAGATAGAGACAGACATGGTTAGCAATTCCATAGTATTTGCCACACCTACGGAGAGACGGTTCTTGATCAACCGTATGGTATTGCCGTGTAATAACATCTCTGACCCTAGAGCCGAGAACTTCGTTTCCTTTGAGAAGGGTACGGCAATCCGTGGTTTCAAGGCATACCATGTTCTATCCAATGATAGAGCAAACCCCTACATGGGAAACAATGCTGATGTAGCAGCCGCAAGGGCTAGTACATCTACTACAGGTACTACTAGTGAGATGGAATTCTCTGACGAAGAGGCACAGAGTAACCTCTCAAGTCCAGATCCTACGGCTACAACGGGTACTTCAACGAATACCCCTGATACCCCCCCAGCTACAACTGGCACAAGGGGTGTGCCCCATCAGAACAGGCATAGCACCGCTCCTGCTAGAGCCCGTGCTAGGACACAGGCACACCATGGGGCAAGGGGTCACACTGAGCCGGTCCCGGATGGTCGTGTAGGGGAGATGGTTGGTTACAGCATCATCTCTACACAGGACATCTTTGCTTTGACCTTCCAGCACCATAGGGTACGAATTCCGGTCAATAAGATGGTGTATAGTTTCAACGGAGGTAACTACAATTTCCTATCCTTCAAGGATAAGATGGCTGCTAGGCTCATGGAGAAGGTTGGGACTAACTCCCCTTCTGATGTCCAGGCTGCTGTCAACCTGATGACTGACTCTGGTCAATTGGGTAGGGGAATGATTAAGTTTGTCTCTAATACACAAGCTAGAACCATTGTTGTCTTCAACGGGTCCAGGATCATTGCAAATGGTAGGGTCAGGAATTTGATACCCCCAGGCACATTCATGCCTATCTCACGAACTACACTTCTGGCTTTAGCTGATGCTTTGGGGGATTTGATCAGTCAAGACCTCAATGACCCTAATCCCACCAGGGGTTACAACGGGGCTCTTCACAAGTGCTTTGCAGACCATAATGTACCTGTGAATACCGCTGGGTATCAAAATTCGGATGTACAGGCTGAAGTTGAGTTTGTACTGGCAAGCTGGTCCGATTGCATAGGTGCTTTGGAAGTTCGTGATGTAGGGGCTGGAAATGTCTCACAACATCGGGAGATAGGTTACCAGTACAAGAGTTACACGTCTCCTGTGTTCCCTGTTTCAGATGAACAGGGGTACGAAGTGTTCGGGTCATACCCTTATGGTCGTGGACTGAACATCCAGGGGAATAGTAACTTCCAGAGGTTGATGTCTGACAATGACCCGTTGAGGTTGGTGGGTAGGGACACCAACATTCAACAGTTGGTGGAGAGTTACGTCCGTGCCCTGACTGACACAAGTGTTACTGAAACTGGTGTTCAGACTAGGTTAGATGCTTTGACAAATGCTCTTTCTGAACATCACCCGGCAGCGGTAGATATGATTCTTCAGAATGCACCCCCCCAGAATGCCCCTCAGACTAGAACTCAGCAAATCCAGAACGGGTTGAGGAACATCTACGCTACTGATAGAACCAATCCCCTGAACGTCACTAACTCGGCTTACTCCTTGGCTGAGTTGGACCCGACTTCCGATCTGATAACCTGTGACTGTAAGGGGGCAGAAGCAGACCTTCTTTTGGCAGCATACATGATGGGTAACAGGACTAACTCTGGGTTCCTCTCCGTAGAGAATGTAGATCAAGCCGCAGAGTGGACCAAGAATCAGATGGCTGAAGCAGCTATCCCCTGGGGTCAGTCCCAGGAAGTTCTCAGAGGTAAGGTAGAGGGTAGAACACCTGAACAGTTGTGGGATACGGCTGTTCAAGGTGTAAGACAGATTGAAGGGGCGGTAAGCACTGTACAATCCAGTCTTGATGTGTCAGCTTTGGAGGCAGAGTTCAAGCGTAGGAGTGGTGGCTAATGGTTACTCGACTTGGAGGGAGGATCTCTTCTGGACAGATGCGAGAAGCAGCCAGGGGGGATCAAGTAAGGGCAATGAACCCCAGCCGAAACTGGGGAGCCCTTGGCCTATCCATAGCTCGGGTAAGGGATGTCTACTACGAAGAGATGAAGGCAGACCTCCTGATTGTATCAGGAGAGGATGATACCTATATCCATGAGGGTGTTGACCTTACTTTTCCCGGTTCAGGGAAGAGGCACTTCTTTGGATCAATGCCTGAGCGAGGGGACTTCTGCATCGTAGGTTGGGCAGTACAAGAGAGTATTGGTATTGCCAACTCCAGAGTCCCTATCATTCTCACATGGATTCCACCCCCTACTTGGATGGGCTACGAATGGCTCATGCACCAGGGGTACACCCCTGGTGAGGGGATGGACACACCCCAGCAACGGGCTCTTCTACTCGGCATCTCTGAGCGTACCCGATACAAGCTCCGTCATATTGGTCCTGGAAACATTGTAGCTTCATCTTCACAGGGATCAGACCTAGTACTGGATGAGGGGGTACTTCTCACCAACCGTAGAGCCAATGAGATTCGGCTCAGGGATCAGGACCAAGCTTTCATTGTACGGTCCCTACAGCAGTTTCATGCGATGGCTGGGGCAAGAATCTATGCTGGCATGGTCCAGAGAGAGGCTCGACTCCTTCCCACCACTATGTTCAGTGATGGCATCTGGTGGGATGCCCCTCTCCAAATGGGGGATGAAGAACCTCTGGGTCAAGATGACTTGGGGGTATCCGCAGCCCCAAGAAATTTCCTTACCCCCGGTCAAATCTTTCAACGGTCGGATGCAAGTCAGCAGTCTGACTTTGCAGATGTACAGGGTAATCCTCTTCCATCTTTCATAGATCCTTTCCGGTTCCTCCAGTGGGGAGCCTTCATTACTTCGGAGGGAAACAGGTCAGATTCCCCAGAGCCTACCGCTGTCTATGGTGGCAAGGCCCTGTACCGTGTTGGTTTGATTCCAGGCACACCCTCAATACCAACCTACATTCAGAACACTGTAGCAGGGACTTCCGAAACTAACCCAGATGCTCTGACTGAGTACAGGATTGAGGTTACCCACACTTCCAAAGGTATTCTCCCTGTCACAGAACAGACTGATGGCTTCGATGCAGAACGCCTCCCACAGCATGATCTATCGTCTGAACCCAACACCTACCCCAGTAGCACACCCTTCATTGAATGGGTTCTAGGGTCAGTTGTAGGGAATGATGCTTTCACCGTAAATGGGCGGGGGCAATACGGTATCCCCCTCAAACCTGTTATCTTCCTTCCCAATGGAACTGCGGCACCTGCCCTTGTCAGTGGGATGAATTCCAGTATAGGGGACCATGCAGCAACTCTCCTGAAGGTTCGTCCTCCTGTAGGTACTCGGCCCCCTTCTTTTACGTCTTTCACCAAGGCTGGGAACTTCAAGGCTAATATCCAAGGCAATGCTCCTTGGTCCATTGAAGTATTCACAGCGAACGGGATCAAACTCCAAACAGGTGGTGCTCTCTCTATCAGTGCAGCATCCTTAGACCTGAACATTGGTTCGGGTCCGGGACTTGGAGTGAACATTGGATCACCCCAAGGGGCTACCCGAATCTACGGGATGGGTAGAGCTACCGCAGCCACGGCTGGAAACGAAGCCGCTGGGGGGTCTACTGACAATGACAATTCACCCTCTGTACTCATCGAGGGCAGGTACAACGTCAACCTGAATGGTGGGACACGGATAGGTATTCAAGCTCCTACCGTTGACATCACCAATACTACTCAGGTCAACATCAGGGCACAGACCGGGATCGAGATGCAGAGTGGTGACTCCATCACCATGCACTCCAACACACATACGGTGTCCATAGCGGGTAGTGCTTCTTATCAGTTCTCGGGTCCCACGGGGGCTAACCCAACAAATGGGCCTCTTCGTAGAACTGTATTCTCTGGGTCTCTCCTGACGGGACATACTGGGGGTGATACCGACACCTACCACATGGAGTTTGGAGACCGGGTAGAAGAATTTGTCATTGGTAACCATATTACAAGAATTACTACCAGGGGAGACTTCACCTACTCCACTGAACTTGGGGATTGGAATTGTCGGGCTGCACAGAATACCACAGTACTCTCCGGTACAAGTGGTGCCAACACAACGATTGTTGTCGGGGATGCCGTAACAGAAGTCAGGGCTGGGTCTGCTAGACTTCAGGCTTCGGCCGAAGTGAATGTCAAGTCCCTGATTGGTGCCGTGACGGTCACAGGCACAACGGGTGTCACTTTGAAGAGCTTTGGTACAGCTACGGGTGCCATCATGTGTGGGACGGATCAGGACCCCCTCACAGGTATCCAGTATCGGTTACTGGGTCTAACTCCTAGGGGACAGCAGCTTGGTACTTTGTAATGCCTGTCTCCAACCAGGATATCTCCAGTTCTATCCAACTGGCTGCTACCTTTCCAGGTGGGAACATCTGGGATATCTTCTGTGATTCAATCGGGGATGCCGTAGCATCTTGGATCACTGTCCCTGCCAACGTGAAGTTGATGGGGGCAACCGCAGGGGCTACTGGTGCGGGGACGGTTCAAGGGAAGTTGCTGTTCCCACCTAATCCCACCATGCTCATCCAAGCTATTCGAAGTGGTGGTTCCCCTGGTGGGAATACTACGGATAGGGTAGCGACTGCGGTAGCTATAGGAATTGCTACCTCCCTGTCCAAGACGGCTTTGTACACCGGACCTTCAGTAGGTGTTGCCACTGGGACCGACATCTCCAGGGTGGTTTATGCAAATCAACTTGTCTTGGGGACGCTGCTCAATGCGAGTCTGACGGGTAGAAGTACGGCTAGAGGGGGGCATGGGCCCTATTCCCCAGCTTTCATGTTCTCTCTTGCCTCCGGTATCTCTTCCATGATTCTACAAGGTGGGACACTTCCGGGTACTGGTGTAGTGGTGCCTTCGGGCCCCGTAGCACCAATGACCGGGGTTGGAACAAGCCCGCTGAGTAATGTGATATGACAGACCTCTTTGACGGTTACATTCTGTATGGTAGCCGTACTTCCCAAGTGAATGCCCCATCGTCTTCCCCAGCAGACGTTGGGATTTCCAGGGATGTTCGGCCCCTGTCCGCTGACTACACCATCACAGGCCAGCCTTCACTCGTGGATGCCCGTGGGGATCAGTACAGGACAGCAATCGTCCATACGTCTCCTGAAGGGGATGAAGAGTACCTTCTATGGGCAGCAAACAGTTCTTCTTTGGCCCTTGTGGAAGACTCTTCTTGGGCTACCACTGAAGGTACTGGCAGTGTTCCTGTAGGGACTCTTTCGGTCAACGGTAGCCCTATCAGGACAGATGGTTCCCCTTATGTCATTGTAAATGACAATGGTTCCAGGACGCTCGCAGGGGTGGTTTCCATTACCATCCAACGAGGGGGTTCTTCAACTCTCTACATCTTGACGGTAGCCGCTGGAGATATCTCTTGTGCAGACCCTTCTAGTGGTGTTGTGACTCTTCAGCCAACCCTACAGACTCTTCTAGCCACAAGTCCGGTAGATCCCACCAAGCCTGCCTTGAGTCAGGACCGTGGGGACGTAGTGGTATCCGTAAACTACTGGGTGGCTGCATCTAGGTTCTGGTGGACTCGGAATGACCCTTACCAGACTCGGTTCGGGTGGAGGGGTGCAAGTCAACGGTGGGAACCCTACCGTGGGGGTCCCGTCAAGAACCTTGGGGTGCTTCTTACGGGGGTGGTTTCAACTCTCTCCCCTAGGCCAAGGGTGAGTATTAGATCGTACCTTCCTGGAGGCACGGTTCCTGATTCTTATGCCATGCTTCGGCTTGGTTCCGACCCAGGCTTGGGAAGCTATGCCATTGGGGATGACCCTATGGGTAGCTACAGGGGTGTCCTAGTCCTCTCGGATGTGGATGCCCCTCTTTACACGTTCTCAGGTTCACCGGCTCCCGCAGCGGTGGTAGGGAGCACTAGCGGGAAGGTGTACTGGAATCCTGCTTTTGTTCGAACACATGCAGGGCAGGTAATCTGGTACAACCCCCAGGATTACGAAGCTTCATCTGATGGTGTAGTGGGGTTACTCAAGGATGCTGGGGATATGTACCTAGCTCCTGTTCCCGGTCCTACAGACAGACCCATTCTCAGGTTGGGAAATCGCCGTCCTTTGACAGTCAGGGTCTTTGAGACCGAAGCTGACATGGGAGCCTACACTCCTGGTAGTGGTGAAGCAGGGGTAGCTGTCACAACTGGCCGAATTAAACTCAGTGCTTCGGATATCACTAAAGCCGATCCTGGAACATCTACGGCACCTAACAGTGCTTTCAACCCTCTCTACCTTGGGGCTGTAGTCCGGTATGACGGGGTTAGCCTCAATCAGTTTGCTCAACCGTTGAGGGCCCCGGCTGCATTGGTGAACAATGCCGGTGCTCCTGTCACTTCTTATGTTCCAGGAAACCCCTGTTACATACCTGATGGGAGTGATCAACCGGCTCTAGGTCATTCTGGTATCACACAGGTTCCTGACAAGACAGGGGCCGTTCCTAGCCTATTCAGTACTCCTGCCCCAAGGCCGGGATCTTCAGGTCTTGTAAGGACTCTTCCAATTGGTGAGTCCCTTGTCTTCACGAAGCTTGGGGTCATTGAGAAGACCACAACGGTCAATTTCAACGATGAACTATCCACTGACTACAATCTCCCTGTGTCTGGGGAAGTTGTAGTTTCCCTGGAGAAGAGCACTCACGGTTCCTTGGTTCGATTTAGCCAAGCTGATCAGGGTGAGCTTCTTCTTGGGCAGGCATTGTACTTCCTGCAAACCGACCTTTGCCCTTCTCTCTACATGCCCCAGGCGAGAATGTATTCCAGGGTTCGGAATACCTTCACGTTCACTGGTACCGAGATGTTCCATTTCTCGATGGACGGGATAAGCTACACTTGGAACTCTTCCAGTCTGTCTCCTACGGGTGGGACGTTCACTTCTACACAGGTGGCAGCAAGCATCCAGAGTATCCTGGGTAGCAATCATTACTGCCGTGCCGTTGCGGGACGGGTGGTATTGGAGGTCAAGCTACTCACCACAGGGTCTATCAACATTGGGTTCGGAGCTTCAAGTACCAGGGACCTGTCAGGTTGTATTGCTCTAGGATTCCTACCTGGATGGATGGTCAAGTCTCCTGGTACAGGGGATAAGAGTGGAAGTGACCTTAACTGGCTCCCAGACTCCGGTCTAGCTTTCATTCTGTCTCGTTCGGCATTGAATCTTGACAGGCAAGGGACTACCCCGGATTATCAGGCCACACAGAGCTTGGTTGACCAGATACTTACGTCTTCTGTGTCTCCCAACATCTACCAGTTCCTTACCAACCCTCCATTGGAAGACCTACCTGGATATGGTCCAGGAGTGTTTTTCAAGCTCATGGCACCGTCCAAGCCGGGAGATGCCTTGGGTTCTCGGCTTCTTCAGCCCATGACGGATGTTCAATATATCTTCCAGGAAGGTAAGTTCGCTTGGCTTGGGGGAATCACTTTCTCGGAACAGGTCACGACTCCTACGGTAGCCATGAACCTCGGGAACCCAGGGGTAATCCCGGAGTCTCTCTACACAGCCGTTGGGGGCTATCTGAAGGTTGCCCCTCAAGGGGGAGCCTACCAGACCCTTGACCAAGACGTGGACTTCGTATTCAGGGATGATACTAACACAGGGTCAGTGTTCCTCATCAAGAGGTACGGGGAGAGGGCTCTTTACGGCTCACAGGGAACATTTACGGCACATGCCGGTGCCTTTACAGATACCAGTGTGAACTTCACCACATCAGGTATCCAACCTGGATACCGACTGAAGATCACATCTGTCAATGGGACCGGATACTATGAGGTAACCAATGTCCTTAGTGCAAACCTCATCATGGTGTATCCCCCGTTTAGGGTGGGGAATGGAAGCTACAAAGCCACATGGGAAATCTACAAGGGATGGGATGCCAATACTATTGACCCCACTCTCCTAGCAGATGTCACAGTCAATCCTCTCTATTACCTTCAGGATGAGTCCTTCATCATTCGGACACTCACACTTCTAGGTACTCTTCCTGGAACACTTGCTTCCCCTAGTATTGCACGGGGCCTACTCTCAGGACGTACCTTCACTGTTCGGTTCGATCAAACTGGGTCGGATATCCCTGTAACTGTTCTTACGTCAACTATTCTAGGAGTGATTGCCAACGGTTCTTTGTTCGTACCCCCAGGTCTTCATTCTTTCTACCAAGGATTTGCTATTAGGGTGGGGACACAGGAGTTTGTTCATGGTCCTAATCTTCAGCGTGTGTCCATGTTCTCTCCTGATCCTGGGGGTGGGAATGGGATTGAGTATCTAAATTCCACTAGTGAGATGAAGTTCGGGTCAAATCTGTTCAAGACCCTAGGGTCTTCAGAAGTCACTTATGTAGAACGTCCTCTTTCCAGTGTAGTTATACCCCCAGGTCATGCACAACTTGATCCGTTGACCTCAGTCCTAGCTCTGTCCAGTACGGACATATCTGTACATTCCACATCTAAGGTCTACTTCGTGGAGAAGTTGATCAAGGATAAGGATGTGGCACTCAGCCCCCTGAATGGTTGTTTCACCTTCAGGAAACCTCTAGCGACGGGGCAGTTGGTTGAGACTGAGTACTACAGGGCTGTCCCTGATACTGGGGCACAATACAAGAATGCCAGTGGTACGGTTCTGGTCAAGGAGTTCCTTCCGGTCTTCATCCGTAGGGAAATCTGTACCAGGATCACTTCCCAGAACTTCTCTTTCAACCCTGCCAACAGGACGTTGGATACTACGGTTGATCCTGTAGTGTTCTCTGGGGGAGAACTCCTGACTTATGGTGTTCCTCCGGGAGCTACTGTCAACTTTGGACTTCAAAGAGTAGCTACCACAAGTGCAGTTCCCGTTGGGACTGACGTGCTAATCTCCTATGGTGTATTCGAAGCTCTTGGGGGAGAGACTTCTTACACAGTGTCTCAACCTCCAGTATGGAGACCCCCGCTTCAGGTTTCAGTAGGGGGGCCACTCATTTTGCAGGGAGATAGGACAGCGGACCTGACCATTGGTAAGGTGGTTCAGATTGGACCCTCTGTTTTCTATGTGAAGTCCAGTAGCTACCACCTAACTGGAGACATTACACAGGTTGTACTCTATCCTACTCCTACGGTTCAGGCGGGTAGTGCCTCTCCAGCCAATGACCTGGATACCTTTTTGTCTGACCGTCCTGTAACCCAGGTTGTAGACGGGATATTTACAGGGGCTCCCGCAGGATTCCTACCAAGGATGTATGCGGCTTACGGGGTAAGCACAGATCCAGTGTATGACCCCATTCAGAAGGGGGATGTAGAGGTACGTTTCCACGGTGATGTTAGGGCTTACCTGAACAAGGACCATCTCTTTGAGGTAGGTGGTTACCCCTTCATTATTACAGGGGATGCAGATTACACATCAGATGGGAAATTCACGACTGCAAAGTTCACCCCACCCTCCCCTAAGTCTTTCACTTATGGACCGGGTGTAGCCAAGGTATCTATCCGACCCTTGTACAAGGCTGGGGAATATGCAATCAAGGGTCTTGGGCCTGTGGTGCCAAACCAGCCATTTGAGTTGGTTCTTTGGGGTGAGACGGATAGTTTGGGTGTTCTTCCGGGAAGAATTCTTCTTCCCTCTATTGACTATGACCTGAACACTGAGACTGGTGGTGTGGGTCTAAGGGCTCCAAGGCAAGAGGGGTTTGGGCCGAATCAGAGGTTGACTCTTAGCCACACCAGGACAGGAGTTCTGGGGCCTTACATGTACCAGGGGACTATCAATTACCCCCGATACACAACCAAGGCACTCTATCTTGACTCCCCTTCGTATGAGAATGGAATCCAGGGGACAATCCTGAAGGGTACTTACACGTTTGATGCCCCGGATAGTTTCTACACAAGGATTCAACTACTGACTGACTTCCTGGTGGACTTCAATCAGCAGATTGCCCAGCGGTCTGTATCCTCTAACCCGTCTTCGGGGGCTGTTCCCCCGGCTCCGTCCAAGAACAGTGACTTCGGGCGTGTAGGTTCTGGGTCTCAGAAGTTGGATCTCTTGAACCAGGATCGGGCCGTTCGGTGTTACCTGTCTTGGTTCAATGACACCATCACAGCTTTTGAACAGATCGAGGAAGCTATTGATGGTCAGATCATTGGTGATTGGGATGGTAAGTTCCGGTTCCAAGTGGGGCACAACTCTCAGTGGGACCAGCCTGGATATGAAGATGACCTCCTGGGTATCCTCAACCCTAGGAATATCTGGGTAGACACCTTCTCGGCTGCACGCACAACACCGCTCAGGGTTACTACAGATGATCCTATCGTAGACCCTATCCTGGCTTCTGTGGATGCTAAGGGTAGGATCACTGGACCTTCCCTGGACCCTGCACAGTTCCAGTACTACCAGAAGCTTCAGGAAACTCTCATCACCAATGATGTTGATGACATCGTTCTTGTAGCCAAGAAGGATGCGACTGTTTCGTTGGTGTCAGTAATTGCTTTCCGAGTGACCTGTAAGGGAGATTTCAGGCGTACTGGAACACCCAACCAGTTCTCCAGGATATTCCCGGAGAGAACCGAAGTGTTCACGACTTTGAACACTGGTGTTCAGGCAAATGAAGCAACCAATGATCCCGGTGCCTACACCTTCGGGAGATTGGTGGGGTTCTCTTTCCAGTCAACGTATCAGAAGCCGATTGGGAAGTTGACTAACCCTGTCCTTGGGACGGTCACTAACATCTCCGGGTTGGTAGCACAGGAACGAAAGGCAAGGGCCCGTGTGTGGGGATTCTCGGCTACGGGTTATCCAACACTGGATGTCTCCACAACCGGCAAGCCCACGATCATTGCTACACCCTTGTACCTGGAAGACTTCCCGATTTCTCAGACCACGGGACTCCCAGACCTGACAAAGTTGATTTCCTACGGGTCTATCACGGGACTCATGGACCTCTCGACGGGGGACATGAACCTGCACACCCCTCCGTTCAAGGTTGGTGATCAGCTAGCTTACGGGGTTCCGACTGGGGAGAATTGGGAACTGGGTAGCCCTACGGTCATGTTCCTGGCCGGGACTACCCCCAGGTACTCCGGTATCTTCGTTGAGTCTGTCTTGCATGGTTGCCTTGTCACTCTGAAAGACTGTGCAGGCACATCTCTCCCTTCGGCTTTGGACATCCTGGCAGGGACTTCTACGTCTTCACTAGTGCTCACCCCTTCCTACGGTGACACTCTGTTCGTGATTCCCACGGGAGGTTTGTCTCAGGTCTCTCCGACTCCTTGGGACTACAATCAGTTCATCCAGTCCATTGTCAGGAATCTTCCTGGATACCGTGTTGGGTTCGATTTCAACTATTCTTCCCGCACAGGGGATATCATTGATGTCACACTCCCCTCGTTCTTTGACCCCACTCTCTTTGGTGTCAAGGAACTCCTAGGACAGAATCCTCCGAAACCTGGGTCAGATTTTGAGGGTGTTGCGGATTTCTCCAATGGATCTACCCGTCCAGCCCAGATTCCGGCACTCTTCGGTGGACGCACGAATGACTCAGGGGACCACACCCTTCCGTACTTGACGGCTCCTAATACTGAGCTTGACCGGCTAGGTGTCTTGGCTGATGCCCTAACGGCAATCTCGTTCCCGGATAGCCCTACCCCACCCCACATGGGGTATTCAATTGAAGCTGTTTACCCTGACGAGATTCTTTGTGAGGACGGGGCTATATCTTCTACAGGAACTTTCCCTGGAAAGTTGATTACCAGTAGGGACCTCCATCCACGGACAACTTCAGGTCTGTATCCAGTTCCGGGTCATGCTGGGATTGGAGACCTGGAACCTTATGACTTGCTGTTTGTAGAGCCCGGTACAGGGACCCCAACACTCCCTAATGGGACAATGGGTATCCTTTCGGCAGCTACGGTAGCTTTCGGGACACCTTCAGTAGTGGAAGTACCAAGGTTTGTCAGTCCTGGTAACACCAAAACTTACTACTCTCTGGTGAATGCAATTGGATGGGTAGATTCTCCAGCACATACCGCAGGGATTGTAGTCACTGAGGACAAGGTTGTTTCTCCTGGTTTTTATGTCACGACTTTTGACATAATCAGTGTCAACGGTTCCAACCTAGTCTTTGACAATGATGCCGGTGGTGGTGGTGTCTGGCCTCCGATTGGGGGCTTCAATGACTTCTTCACTAATGTCAACAAGGATGCTTACCTACGGATCAAGCTCTATACTTGGGTTGGGGGAGTGCGTGTACCAGGAGCGGAAGTTCTATTGGTGAAGACCGGGGGTGGGGGTACTATCCTGGGTTGTGTCTTCCAGGTGTCTTGGGATGGTGGAGCCACCTTCAATCCAACGGTGCTCGGGGGTGTCTACTTCACCAAGGACAAACTCATCATTACTACGGTGGTGGGTAGCCCTGGATTCATCTTCACAAGCTTTGACCCGATTATACCGGCACCCGGTATCACTCGGACAGATGGCTACCATGATTTCAACGGGGATGTTGTTTGTACCCCCAGTGGTGGTTCTCAGACGGCTGCTATCCTCAATGATCGGTTGAGCTTCACTGAGGTCTATGATCTTCGTACTGCAAAGCCGAGAGGGACAGCCCATCCTATTTCTGGTTTGAGTCTGAGTGCCCGACTCTCGATTACTAACTGTGTCACAAGCCTCTATGATGTGGATGCAGGGGCAGATACTCTGGTAAGGCTTCTGGTCAACTCTGACGCAACAACCAATTCAGGTACACCCTTCACTTTCCTGAACAATCCACATACCCTCTCTTGTCCGTGGGGTGTTGGTACCTTCAGTTCGGGCACAGGGACCATCAGAGTTCCTGCTTTTGAAGGGCATAGCAACATTCCTGTCCAGACCACGGGGATGAAATTCTCGGCTGCACCTTCTTCCAGGCAGAATGAGACGAGTCCTATCCTTAAGGGTATTGCCCTGATGGATGAAATCTTCGGTGCAGGGAAGCCCAGGATTGACAGGGATAACCGTCTTCTTCAAATCGTAGCAATGATTGGAGAAGGTACCATAGCCAATGTTCTTCCTGGAGACATTGTAAATGTAACTCCGACAAGCTCTGCTAGACCCAACACCAAGGTAGGCACCTATCTGGTTCGGGTTGCACAGAAAGCTCCTGGAACAGTTGCTACTCCTACAGTGATGGGGTCCACAAGTAAGTGGCTTCCTGTGGTATTCCCGAAGGTGGTGAGTGCCGTTGGTGGGGCTCTTACTACTGATGTTATGCAGATTATTCCTGCAACCAGGGATAGTTTGGGGGGTATGTCCACATCGGCTCCTTCTTTCGATGCTACAGGTAGGGTGTTCCTCATTCTGAATCCAGGAGCTTTGGAGTCCACTGATCCCAACGTCTACAAGACAGCCGTCTACAGTGCAGATTACACAGGATATGCTGCGGGTGTTTTCACGGGTCTCAATAACTATCGAGATGGTCTGGGTCTAGCTTCCATCACTCAGGCACAGTTCAATGCCGCTGCGATTGTAGGATGCCTAGTCTCTGGAATGACCAACCTTCGGGTCCAGTTCACTGACAAGGGTGTTCCTGGACATTGTGTGCCCGGTACTACCGTCTTTGGTTTCACTGATATCAGGCTCACTCGGCAGGCTACTTCGGGCCTTCTATCCATCCAGTACTCGGTAGCTGGAGGAACCATCCAGGGATTCACCGGGGGTGGTGCTAGCCTCGTGGTCTATGAGGGTGTCCCTTACTCTCCCACTACTTTCTCAACTTACGATGTAGCCTACTGGGGGACACCGACTGCCCTTCTTCTGGCTAACGTGAACTTCGATACGATCCATGACTTCAACACTCTCATTCCTGGAGGGGCAGTAGGGGCAACTCGGTGCCTGATTCCAGGAGACACCTTCGTTCCTTTGACTAATGTTGGAAACCCTGGTTTCCAGTTGGAAGTTGGTGTGTTCCTGGAACCTAGCTTCCCAACCCCGGTCAATGATCTGAATTCATTGTCAGTGAACGTAGTGGATGCAGGCCACAACCTTACGGCTGTAGGGGCAAGGCCCCTTGCTACGAATGTTACGGCAATTATCCCTGCCAACCATTCTCTTCAGGAGCGTGTAGCTTTTGAAGTCCGTCGCCCTAGAAGGTTCCATGACATTACTTTGAGCTTCTCTCTGGCTGCACAGAGACTTCGGTATGTCTATGAGATTCGTAGGGGGATCGTAGACTCTTACGTTACATCCGGTGGTTACGGGACGGTTGTAGCTAGGGGGGTAGACAACAACCCACTTCCAGTAGCTATTCCATTTTTAGGACATGCCACACAGCTTGGGGACTTCACTGATTCATGGGTGAACGTCCATCCTGGGGATATCTTCAGGGTACTGGATTTCTCCGGGAATGCGGTATCGGAAGCTCCTATTGCAAGTGTTGTCAATAGTACAACACTGAGCATTGCCCCACCGGGTCTTACGGTTTCGGCAGGTGCTAGATTTGAGATTTGGTTGAAGAAGGTGATTGTCCCGGAAGAGCAGTCTTGCCAGCAACTCCTGGAACTCGCTACGGATACAACTCTTGTCACCAGGACAGCGAATCTTGCCACGGTACAAGGGGGTCAGGTCTTGACCCGTAACGAACTCACGGATACTGGTGTGAGTTTCGCTCAGGTTCAAGTTGGAGACATCCTTCTGGTAGATCCTGCGGGTGATCTACGGGGACCCTCGGGCCCTGCTATCCATCCTGAACGGGGATGCCGTCCCTTTGGGGATGATGGGATTGTGACCCGTCCTTTGGTCTACACGGCAGGGAGTCCTGATAGGTTGGATGACAACCGGGGCTACTACACTGTGACGGATACTGCTACTACACATGTTCTCAAGGTCACGGCTTCGGGTGAACTTGCAGGGAATATCACGACAGGGGACAAGATTCTTGGGTCTGCTTATGTGATTTACCCGACTGTCCATGCCTCTGGTCTTACTGGAGGTATTGAAGGTCAGATGGATCTTCGGATCACGGGACTCGCAGGAGAGAGCACGTCAGATCCAAACTCTTACCTGGGGACATACAAGTCCGTTGGACCTTTCTCTTACCGGGTGTTCCGACCTTCGGCTTTCCTTTCCAAGAGGGCTGTTGAACTCATTCTGTCTACCCGTGAAAGGCTTCTGTCTTGGATGGAAGACCTTCGTGGGGTTTTCATGTACCCCAAGGGTGGGACGTACTACATCTTCCAGAGGGACCAACACATCAGTAACCTCGGGAGTGTGGCTGATCCTACTTTGGGTCTTGGTGTACCAAGTGAGGCATACCTGAGAGATATCAAGGGTAGGGTGGAAGTATCGCCATTCATCAGTTCCAATGATTGTGTGTCCATCTTGGACCGTAGGTTCTGGTGCATGGATATGAGGCTCGATACCTTGGTGCCACCATCCCCACCTTTGGCCCCACCCTATGCAACCTTTTCTATAGGGACTGGAAGACCTGTGCTTCCTGATCGGATTGATGACGTACTTGACCAGAGGGACCACCTTCGGCAGTCCAGGTACGCATGGCTTATGCTTCGGGTAGACAGGGTGAACGGAACTCTGACGAAGGTGGATAACTTCGATCAACAGATTCAGGACACTGAGAAGGATCAGGGATACCTTCTTAGGGTTACAAGGGATGGCAGCAAATGAGTGATGAACTTGAAAAGTTGCCAATCCCTGCCGGTGAATGGGTTCAGACCAAGGAGACTCCTGTTGTTAGTTTACCTTTTGTGAAGCAGCAACGTGACCTTCTGGCAAGTCTTGCAGAGGCACTTGAGGGTCAAATCAAAGAGGACCAGTTTGCCATTTTAGGGTTGGAGGAGCAATTGATGAGATTCAAGAGGGGAGGGTCCAATGGCTGATCCTGTCCTCAATACCTGGGGGGGTCTGGACCTCAAACTTCCTCCTGTTCTGGATGAAGCGAAGAGTGATATTCAGAGTGTATTGAGTATCATCTCAGCAGCTTTGGACATTACTTTGATGATTCTGGACATTGCCAAGACCTTTTCTGGGGGTGTTCTCAATCCAACCAGAGCAATTATACAGGCAGTTGTCAATGCTCTGAACACGTCTATTCAAGACATGCGTAGGTTGGGAATCTATCTCCATTACGGGGATTACTTCTTGATGAGGGGAGACCCATCTCTGGCAGGTATCAGGGGTGGTTATGATGCCTACGAAAGAAGGATGATTGGTAGGCTCCTGGATAATGTAGATCCTGGACGCCCTAAGTTCGGGAATCAATCGGCTGTGGTCTCTCTGTTCTTCTACACGGCTGGGGACATCTCCGAATACGAGAGAATTTGGGCTTTCATCAAATCCATCCTCAAGTTCTTTGGGCAGATTGCAGGGGGTTCTGCTTTGCCCGTACCGGCAGGGGTGAAATTTGCTTATGGGACTCAGGGCACATCAGTCACAAACCTGATGTCCATGAATCCTTTCCAACGCTCAGGTGGACCTACGGGAGCCCCGGACCAGATCAATCTTACCTGGGCACTTGCACCAGCTAACAGCCATGACCCTAGCACTACCTTCCCTCCGATTCCTCCCAACGGTTTCATGGTGGAGGTATCAACCATCCGAGAGGGGTTGCTTGTAGCCTGGACGGCTCCTGTAGTGTCAGGTACGGGTGGGCGAGATCCTACTGTTCAGACCATGACTTCGGGGTTCTATGCAGACCATGAGACACAGGAACCTCTTAGGGTCTATGATGGGGTTTGGTCTATTGCAGCAAGTGACGGCACAGGTTACAACACCTGTGTAACTGCTACTGGTTTCCGTGAGGGGTCTACTCCTGCCTACCTGCTTCGGAACCCAACAGACACAGATATCATCCCGATTGACCTTCTCAACGAACAAGCTCTAACTGGGCAAAATCTGTTCGGGAGGACTTTTTACACAACCAATACTCTCGGTCCTTTCTTCACTGGAGGCTCATACAGCATCACGATCAGACGGGACCAACTCCCGTATGAAGCGGACCTACGGAAGCGTTCGGACGGGGCGTATGAGATTGTACCGGGTAGTCTCAGGCAGGCTACAACGGTCTATGTCCGTGTCTACTCTTGTTCCAAGGTTATTGATGCTGCCCATCCCTTCAGATGGAACATTGTCCCTAGGCGTGTAGCAGGGTCAGAGAACGTAAACCCCTACAATTCTCCTGGGACTGCAAATGACAAGAAGATCACGCAAGGGTCCCGGAGTCAGCCATCTTCTATACTCACGGTGAATCTTCCTACGCAGAATGGTGTTCAGTACCTAGACTGTGTAAGGACGGCTTTGGCTGTTGTAGTCCTCAGTAGGTCTGACCTTCCTCCAAGTCAAGTTATGCCACAGACAGGTTTGGAAGGAATTGCAAGAGAGGTTCTGGATAAGTTCATTTCAGGGGGGAATCTCAGGGAATGGCTAACAGGAAATACTCCTTGTACTTCTTTCAGGAGTTCTTTACTTACAAGAATCACAGGGGTAGCACAAGAACTCATCCAACGTCAGGCAATCCCAGAGAGTCTTCTGGCTCCTCGGTTGGCTAGGTTCAGGTCTGTGCTTCAGTGGAAATGGTCTGATACAAGGGTAGACATCAGTAAGAGGGCCCTACCAGCCACTACCATTCTTGAGTCTCTTCAAGACTCAACTCATGTCACAGGGGTCAACAAGAACTTTGACTCCATTGGATTATTGGATGGCCTAGTTTCCAGTATAGTTTCGGGGCAAGATAGGATTGTTGAAGGCTTCACCCCTCTTACGGGTCAACCTGTTTACCAACGCTTCCATTCGGCAGGTTTTACCAACGCTGCTTTGGGGGAGATGAACAGGGTACCCATCCTGATTTGTATGGATCAAGGGGATGAAATGATTCCCCTGAGTGAGGTTGAGAATATCCGTCGCATTTGGGTGGCAAGACAGCTTTTCGATACAACTCTTCTGGAAACATGTAAGAATATCCTTCAGATCGTGGCTACTCCTGAAGAAGCTCCTGGGCAATGGTTGTCCATACGCCCTATCCCCACGGGTCTTCCATTTGTGGAGGATATTCTTCGGCAAGTCTCACAGTTCTGTCAGCGGTTGGCCGATTCTACTCAGGCAGCTTCCGACCTCATCACGAACTTCATCAATTTCTATAAGCAACGGGTTTTGGAACTTCAGAATCTTGTCAATCGAATCAAGGGTCTGGTCAATCAGATTGATCAGCTTCTTGATGTGATACCCCCCATGAAGATTCTCATTACTACTTCCCGTGGCACTGACGGGGTAGTGAGTGACCTGATGGGTGCTACATCAAAGCCTACTGACGGGCAAGATACGTTTGCTACTGGGATCGTTGCCCTGGCAGGAGGGGCACCCACAATTCTGATCGACCTGATCAAAGCGACTACTTAGGGAGAGATACCATGTCATTCGGCTGGCTAGGGATGTTTCGCCAAGGGGCATGGCAGGAATTCCGTTCCTTCATTCTTCAACAGAGACGGGATGCTCTCAAGCGTATCTCTGTCATTGATGCAGAATTGCGTAGGATAGGGTATATCCGTGTCTTGTATCGGAGAGAGGACCCAACTGATATCACTTCTGCCGTTACAGAAGAAAGAGTGGGCCTTCAGATTCAGGAGAACTCCTCTCTAGGGAACCTCATTCAAGCATACATAGCTCAAGGAGGTAATCCATTTGATATCTCCATGTTCCTTTCTCCTGACATGGCAATGCCTACAGGAGATGTCACTGAAACGGTAGTTCATACCACTGATGAAGAGGGGAATGCGGTAACTGAAACTGTAGCTACCCAAATCGTGTTTGAGCAATACCCGTATGGAGGTATGACATGGCCGGAAGGGTCTGACCCTGGTAGGGGTGGTATCTACACAGGTGGCTGGATTCCTCTTTGGAGATATCCCCCACGGAAACTGGGAACCAACCAGACCTTCTCCACGAACCTTGTGGATGCAGGGGTGCCTATTGATCGGTCCCGTGAGTGGCTCACTCAGGAGATCAAGACTCTACGAAATGACTTGGAGGCACGAATCATCAAGCTTTGTGACCTGAAGGAACAGCTTTTCAATGAGAAAAATGGGCTGATCCCCCAAGCTATGGGTGGG
>Ga0209083_1001341_pt1 | contig 28674 bp, 62 predicted proteins | sample AM7aDNAmetaG_FD_184132 | JGI IMG/M metagenome (GOLD analysis project Ga0209083, IMG submission 184132) | Freshwater microbial communities from Finland to study Microbial Dark Matter (Phase II) - AM7a DNA metaG (SPAdes) (version 3) | ecosystem: Environmental > Aquatic > Freshwater > Lake ...
CATTAATGCTTGGTTTTCGCTGACTACTTTTTATGATTTTACCTAAACCAAGTTTTTGATTTAGAACCATATATCAATACATCAAAGAACGATTAAAATTTAAAACTATTTCTAGTTAAATATATATATTGATTAAAAATAATGGGTTTTTGTCAAATTCATCAAACTACACTAAAGATGTAGTTGTTTTCTTTGACGGGCTCTATAAAATCAATGAAGATGTTTTTATTTTTAGAAATTAAATCAATCCAATCATTACTTTCTGAATCAAATTCATTATATGCATCTTTTATAATAGAATCTAATTTTTCATCACTTATTTTATTTAATTCTCCTCTTAATGTCTTACTTTTATTTATTTTTGGTAATTTAATCTTATGTCTATAAATAACATCAGTAGCAATATCTGTATCTGTTGGATCCAGTTGGAATAAATTTAATTGTTTCTCAAATATTTTGAAATTAGTTATCATCAATGTATATATTAAAATTTTTTTTAGTGTAAATAATATTGTAAATTTGTATTATGATAAAAATAGACAATACAACTTATATTCTGAAAGATGGAAGTATTCTCAACTTCTATGATGATGGATTGGTCAAAATGTACCCAAGTAAAGAATGGAAACAACCAAGAAAATCTAAAAAAACAAAACACAATAAAACTCATGAAGAATATAAGTATGCTAATAAAGAGCAAGCTATTTTAGTCTGGAATAACATAGAAAAACAATTAGAAAAATGAAATATTCAAATTACAGATATATTTATCCACCAAGACCGGAAGTAAAAATACCAAAATCTTCTTTAAAAGATTATGATATTGGTGGTATGTTTGGTGGTGAATTTATTGCTGAACCAAAATTTAATGGAAGTTGTGGACCTCTGTTTTTCAATAACACTGAGTTTATTCCTATGAATAGACACAAACAACCACTCACCACATTTAAATTACAACCATCTGAATTTCGTAAATTATTTCCGGGTGAATATTGGAATGTTTTGGTTGGTGAATATATGAACAAATCTAAAAAAGATATTTCTAAAAAAGTATTCAATCACAAATTTGTAATATTTGATATTCTAGTTAGAGATAGTAATTGGCTTTTGGGTGTATCATTTGAAGATCGTTGGAAAATGTTGTATGATATGTTTAAAGACAGAATCATAAGTGAGAACGAATATAGTTATCAAATTACCGAAAATATTTGGTTAGTAAAAGTATTTTATACAGAATTCGAAAAAATTTGGAATGAAATTACCAAAATTGATATGATTGAGGGTTTGGTTTTAAAGAAAAGAAATTTTGGACTTGAACCGGGAAATTCTGAAAGGAATAATACAGCACAAATAAAAATAAGAAAGAGCACTCTCAATTACCAATATTAAAAGTCAAAAAATGTTAATATTTAATATATAATGAGAAAAAATATTAAATATTATGAAAACAAGTGGATTAATGAATTCTTCCCAAAAAAATAAACTTTCGTAGTAATTTTCGATAAAACTACAAAAGTAATTAAATTATGAAAGAAACATTTGACTCAGTATTAAGACAAGAAAATTTTTCAACAGATAAGTTATACACACAAGTCAGATCCAATTATACTGATTGTGTGCTTTTTTTCGTAGAAATAAATAAGATATTTCCTTCCAATAGATATTTTGGTTCAATTAAAATTAAAGATATATTAAACACCTTTAAAGAAAAATATAAAATTAAAAAAGAAAATATTATCACTGGTGAATATCACGAAAGAAAAGATGAAAAATCTAATTTTATTTTAAATTCTTTTGTTTTTATCATAGATGATGATTTGATGGTAAATTGTTTTAGTGATGGAAATGAAGATATGTATAGTTTTAGATTATACTATTGTCATACCACCGATAAAAAGAAATTAGATGAATTATCAGATTTCATAAAAGATCATTACGAAGAATCTAAAAATTCAGAAATCGGTATTATAGGAAATGGTCAAAATGGTTTATTTATACGATTTTTCAGAGTAAATGTTCCAGATATTAGTATAAGTGGATATTACAATGATGATTTTATTAATGTTCACGAAAGAATATTAAATAAATTAAATGGAAATACATTCAGTAAAGGAGTAGTTTTATTTCACGGAAAACCCGGTACAGGAAAAACTACATATATCAGATACATATCATCACTCATAAATAAAAGAATGATATTTATTCCACAAGAATTAGCTTTTCAAATCGCCAGTCCTAACTTCTTATCATTATTAATGGATTATCCTAATTCAATTTTAATTCTAGAAGATGCTGAAAATGTTATAAAAGATAGAATGGGGGACCAAAACTCACCCGTTGCTAATATCTTAAACATATCCGATGGTTTATTATCTGATTGTTTAAATCTTCAATTAATATGCACCTTTAATACAGATATTGGTAAAATAGACCAAGCTTTATTAAGAAAAGGTAGAATCATATCTAAATACGAGTTTAAAGAATTAGGTATGGAAAAAGCCAATAAATTAGCTAAATTAAAAGGAATCAAAAATAAATTTGATAAAAATGTCACTTTAGCTGAAATATTTAATTCTGATGATGAAGATTATTTAAAAGATACTAAATCTCCAGTTGGTTTTAAATTACCATCAGATCCTAAAGGTTTAAAAGAGTCAATGCAAGGAATTGATATACCTAGTGGTGAAGAAATCACTTACTTTTAAATATTATGGAAATAAATAAAATTCATTGTGATACATTCGATAATACAATTAAATTAATCGATGATAATTCTATTGATTTAATTGTTACCGATCCTCCATTTGGTGTCAATTTCAAAAATTCTAAATTTTACAATGATAGTAAGGATCACGTTACAGATAACATTGAAAAATGGATGTTTGAAATGTATCGTGTTTTAAAAGATACTTGTCATATTTATTTATTTATTCCAACGATGGAAGTTGATTTATGGGTAGCTTCCTTTAAAAAATACTTCACATTCAAAAATATTATAGCAACTCAAGTATATGTTGATAATAGATACAATATAGATAATTTTGGTTGGGATTTACAATTAATAATTTACGGATGTAAAGGTAAAGCAAAAAGATTTAATGCTGTAGATTGGATTCCAGCATCAGAAAGTTGGATAAACGATAAAAGAAATACTGATCCGAAACCATTTACATACAAATATCCAGCTTTTGTTTCGAATCAAATCATTCGTTCAAATTATAAAAATAATAATAAAAGAAAAAGATTACATCCTAATGAAAAAAACGATGAATTGATCATGAATTTTATAAAAATGTCAACAAATGAAAATGAAATTGTGCTTGATCCATTTTGTGGTGGAGGAAGCACAATATTAGCTTGTGTTAAAACAAATAGAAATTATATCGGAATTGATTTTAATAAAGAATTCGTAAATATATCAGAAAAAAGAATATTTGATTTTAAGCAATCATAAATTCATATTCAAACATTTCAGCCGCTGTTTGAATTTCTTTTGGTAAATCTTTTTTTTCTACTTTAACAAATTCTAATTCTATATCTTGTTGCATAATTGTATTAAAACGTCTTATTTGTTCATCTCTTTTTTGAACAAAGGGTTGATATTGAGATCTTAATTCTTCCATTCCTGTTTTGAAAGCCACATCATCTTCTATTTGAAATCTACCATCAACAATCATTTCCATGCCATTAGGATGTTTCTTGCTTAATCTTTTACATAAATCTATTCTTTTATTTTCGTATTCAACATACTCTGGATCTATATCATTCATAAAATCAACTTCAGTTAGTGCATTTTCTACAATTTGCTTATTCTTAAATACACCATAACCAAATTCATGACTTTTATAGTTAATAGATTTCATTAAAAGTTCATTAATTCTCAATAATTCATATTTTTTCATATAAAATGATTTTATTTTTATATATTGAATATACTGGGTCTAATGATAAAAGTTTATTCTATTTCTTCAATGGTTATATTTGGAGTTTTTAGAATCTTGTTTATTTCTTCTCCTCTCATTATCTTTTTAAAGGTTGTATCTTGATTTTGTAAATTTTGAAGAGTCCAATCATTTCCACCATTGGTTGTGGTATAAATATAATTTTTATTATCTAATTTAATTTCTATCTTTTTATTAGTTAGTAAATCATAAAAATTTTTCATATCAGATTTTACTTTATAAAGTTCAATTGGTTTCCATTTACCATTTTCTCTTACTTGAATAAATATATATTTTGGTCTTTCTAATTCACTTTGATCATTTTTAAATATCAAAAAATATCTTACATTTAAAGAATTTTTTAAAAAAGTTTCATATTCTTTAGTGCTTTCCAAAGATCCTTTTCTATATTCTTTTAATTTATCATTGAATTTTTTATCATCGTACATATCTTCAATATATTGATGATCTTTTGTATCTATACCAAAAATTTCACCAGATACTTTTTTTGCATCAACACTACCTAAAAGATTTTCAGTATTTATGATTTTCTCAAATAGAAATTGATTATAATTCTTCATAAACCTATATATAATTTTTTTCTTACATAAAACATTCGTAAATTTGTATTGTCAAAAAATAAACCACAATGGAAAAAGGCAAATATGTAATGTTTAATACCAATCATCTAGTGATGTTTGATGGAACATTTGAGCATAAGGATTTTCAAAGACTTGAATATGAAGGATTTAAAATCACTAGTGCTGGTTTTTTTACCGTTCATCCATCAAAAGATGAAAGTTTTGGTATTTCTGTTTGTACTAATTACGGTGATAGTTGGACTTTAAAAATTGGTCCTCAACCACTTGATAAACAATATATTAAAGCAACAATATTAGGTGTTTCAATTTCTGAATTATGAAAAAAGTAAAAGAAGTTCATAATTGTTGTGGAAGAAATAAAGCAATCGGTATGGTTGGTGTTTTACATATGTGGTCTTATCCAGATTATTACAAATGTCAATCAAAAGCAAGTTTATTTGAAAATGGAAAATGGTTTTGTAAAAGACATGCTCCATCAAAAGTAAAAGAAAGAAAAGATAAGGCTGAGGAAAGAATGTGGGAAAAATATAGACTTATAAGAGAACAAATAGAAAAAGAAAAAAATGAAAAAGAAAAATAAGAATTTTGGTGACATTGATCAAATTTTCAATGACTTCGCTAGAATTAATTTCGGAAACGGTGTGATTGAAAATTTTTTCAATACAATTTTTGATTTTGATAAAGGTCCACAAATTCCAAAAACAGGAGATGATCTGAAAAACGGTTTCACCTTGAAATGGATTGTTGATAAAGAGGGTAAATCAGTTCGTAATAATTACGGATACCTTTGTAAAGATGGTATACAAATTTGTAATACTGTTTTTAGAAAAGGTGGTATGTGTGGTGGATTTAAAGATGGATTTTGTAGCCTAATACTTTATACACCGAATGATTCTCCGGAAGGTTATAGTTCGGGTACTCATGTTATTGTTGATGAAACTGGAAAAGTATGTTTAAGTGCGGATAATATGTTAGATTATCCATATCATATTAAAGGAGTGGTTGGAAAATTAGGAAATATTTATTACAATCTAAAAACCGGTGAAGTAATTTTGGATGGTAGTTTTAATTCAGCAACATATGCAAGTAAATCTATCGAATCAGAAAAATATCTTTTTGCTGAGGGTAGTAAAGTTGTATATCAGATTGAATTTTCAACTGGAAAACTAACCATAATCGAATAAATCATGATGACAAAAGAAGTAGCAATTGAGTTAATGAAACAGGGTACTAAGATAACCCATCATTATTTTGATAAGAAAGAATGGATGACTATGTTAAGTGATGGAAACATTCTTTTTGAAGATGGTGTTAAGTGTAAACCATCGGATTTTTGGAGAGATAGAATATCTCCCGGATGGGATGATGGATATGCTCCATTTGATTGGGTTTAATTTTTTTATTAGTCAAATCATTCGTATCTTTGTATTGTTAAACCAAAACAATATGAAAAAGTCACTCCTTTCTTTAAACATTCAACACGATTACATTACTTTAAGAACTCCAAATGGAAATTATACAACCAAATGGAGTGGTGCAAAAGCAAGTGGTAAAATGGCTACTCACCCTACAGCTTTTAAGAATATAGATACATATGTTCAAACGGAAAGAAAATCAAGGAAACTTGGTGATGTAATGCTGTCATTAACGGATCCTAAAATCCTTTCATCACTTTGGTCAGAATGGAATGAGTCTATAGAACCGAATTTATTTCTTCCAACAAATCAAGTTGTATTTAAAGAATCATCTCTTTTTACAAAAAGATATCCCAAAGGTGGAATTGTTAAAAAAGTTGCAAGAAAAACTGTTTATATACATCTGTTAGATACAAACGAAATTATAGGTTTTGATTATCAGACTTTAAAGAAAGTATAATATAATATGACAAAAGAAGAAGTATTACAGAATTGTACTGTTGAAGGATTTGTAGTAAAACTACCCAACGTTCAACTTGATAGAAAACTCTATCTTGAAGTTGCCAAATCACTTGAATTGATTGGTGGGAAATGGAAAGGTGGGAAAGTATTTGGTTTCACTTTTGCTGCCGATCCTACTGAATTACTTTCACAAATTTCAAATGGTGAAAAAAAGAATCTGAAAAAAGAATTTCAATTTTTTGAAACACCAGAATTGTTAGCAGACAAATTGGTTGAATTGGCAGAAATTAAAGACGATGATGATGTATTAGAACCAAGTGCCGGTCAGGGTGCTATCGTCAAAGCTATTCATCGTAAAATATGGGATAAGGTAGTTTGTGGTTACGAATTAATGGAAATTAATCACACCTTTTTAAATAAAATTTCCGGGTTGATGATGTTTGGTTATGATTTTTTAACAGAATGTCATACAGTTGGTTTCGATAAAATTATAGCAAACCCACCTTTTTCTAAAAATCAAGATATTGACCACATTTATAAAATGTATGATTGTTTAAAAGATGGTGGAAGAATTGTTACTATCGCTTCTAAACATTGGCAAACTTCAACCAACAAAAAAGAAACAGAATTTAGAAATTGGCTTACTACAGTTGGTGCTGAAATTCAGGAAATACCTGCAGGAACTTTCAAAGAAAGCGGAACAATGGTCGGTTCTGTAATTATTGTAATCAACAAATACATGTTATAATCTTTTTTTGTATCAGTAAATATCGTAAATTTGTAATTCAAATAAAAAGGATATGAAAAATTTTGATTTTGATTTAGGTGTTGGTAAAGACAATATTCAAAAATGTTGGGAATATCTAAAACTCAATGTAACCAAAGAAGTTGTAGAAAAGAAAGCCAAAGAAATCAAAGAATATTATCCCAACGCACATGATGAAAAGTGGATTTATGGTTTCGCTGTAAATCAGGTAATAGCCAATATTTTTGGTGGTGGTGAATGTGAATCTCTTATCAGAATTGAGAATGATTTGGCTAAATTTCTAGGATACACTTTTTCTACTCAACTCGATGATTTAGAAAAAGATGGTTTTAAAAATAATATTTCTCCACTCGTATAAAAAACCTTATGGAAAAGAAATCAAAATTATCTGAAGCAGATCGAAAATTTATCATAAAATTTTTAAGTGATAAATTAGATTTTGAAAGTTTTGATACGGAAATAATAACCAGAAAAAATAAACATACGGGTGAAATTGTTGAAATGGATCCTATCTGTGCCGCTTGCTACGATTTTGTTATAAAACTTAATGATGCTATTTGGATAAACGCGCCAATTCAGGTAAAATATCTCAAAGAAATTCACCCACTATTGAAACCCACAAATGCGGTAATGTATTACGATAGAGCCAGATATTTGATTCTAAAATTGAATCCTGAAGCGTATAATAAATTAGTTGATTAATTTCAATTCTATTTCCTGATGACAACTGGTATTATCCAGTTCTCTAATATTTTCCATTGATATTATTTTTCCATTCAAAAATTGTTCATTCAGATATTTCTCTGAAATATTTCCGTGTATATTGTTGTTGAAATTCTGTACCTTATTAACAGGTATGTTTATTATCCTTGATTTGTCATAACAAGACATACAACGAATCGGAACAGGTATCATAGCCATTTGACTTTCTAAATCGTTTGGACCGTTATAACGTAAGCTATAGAGATAATACTGAATGTTTTTAGTATCAAATATATGACCATCTAATGACATCGGATAACCAAAATCACCGGGTTGTCCAATCCAATCAAAAACACCACTTATCATTCTTGGTGCTACTTGTTTTAATCTTGCAGGATAACAATAATTTAATCTTGGGTGTAATCTTAATGATAATGTTAAAATATCTCTTCTAGCTGAAAATAATTTAAATTCTTCATCTTCAAAAGAAAATGGTTCTTTAAATACATTATCATCTACAAAAAATACAGAATATTTCTTACTTTTATCAAAGATAGATAACAGACTATCCTGAAATTTAAATTCTTTTATAAATTTAAGATTAGAATCAGTATGAATTATTTTTAATTTTTCGTATCCTTTTTCATATTCGTTATTTGAATATGTATATAAAATTTTAATTTCACATTCATTAAATTCCTTGAAAAATTCTTTCATTGAACGAATCAACAACTCCAACTGACAACCACGATCACGACCGAATATGATAATATTTATATCTTTCATTTATTTAAATTACTTATAAGTTTACACAGATTTATAAATTTATCTTCTTTTATTTTATTTTTCATGTAATTAATTTCTTTTACAATCCATTGAATATTTCCTTCGACATATCCAATTTTATTATCTATCCTATCCAATGATGCTTGAAATGTTTTAATTTTAAATTTTTTAATTTTATTATTTTTTGTTTCGAATTCTATTGGTAAATTTGATAATTTACATTTTCTATCTTGTTTTTCATATATTAACCAAGCATATTCAATTGTTATATCAAATTTTATGTTTCTTCTTTTTACTCCACTCAAAAATAAATTCCAATATCTACCGGGAATTTTTTTATATCCAGACCAATTATAGTTTTTTACATTATCTTTATGATAACAACCACAACTTTTTACATATCCTTTTATTATACTATAATAATCATAGGATTTAATTTTTCCACATTCACATTCACATCTCCAATATTTTTTGTTAAATTTTGATTTATCTTCACAAACGAATTTCAATCTATTAAATTTTTGACCCACTTTTGGTTTAAAATAAATCTTTTCTGTGTTTAATTTTATATCATACTCTTTAATTTTCAATCTTATAGTTGCCACGGAACAATCAAAATGTTTGGCTATATCTGATATAGTATTTTTATTTTTATATAATTTAATTAAAATATCTTTATCGATTATTTTGATTTCTTTTAAAACTATGTTTTTCTGTTTTAATCTAATTTGTAAAGTAGATATTGAACAATTTAATTTTTTTGATATTTGTAATAAACTAAAACCTTGTTTATGATATTTGATTATTTGATCCGTGTCTATTACTTTAATTTTTCTCATGAATTTTTACTTATATTTTTACAGAAAAATAAAAATTCATCATCTGTCAATTTCCATTTCATTAAATTAATTTCTCTAGCTAACCATCTAACATTATTTTTATAATATCCTAATTTATTATTTACTCTATCTAAAGATGCAAAATAAACACCATCTTTTAATATATCTTTTTTTCTTCCAAATTTATCCAAGATTATTGGTAGTCCACTTAATGCACATTTTCGGTTTTGTTTTAAATATAAATTCCATAAAAATTTAATATCAAATTCTACTTCTATATTTCTTTGCTTTGCACTGTGTATAAAAATCCACCAAAATGATCCACTTATTTCTTCATATCCTTTTGAATATTTATTCATAATATTATATATTATATTTCAAAAGTCTATTTTTACTAAAAATTATTATATTAATATCATAATTCTTTTATATCTTTTATATTTGCCGAAAATACACCTTGATCAAATGGAAAAACATCAATTTCAGTGAATAAATCTTCTTTAAATATTTTATAGGATTTATCAATTTCTTCCTGAAGATATTCATCTCCATCCAAGTCAATATCAACTTGAATAGTCATCATTAATTTAATTGTTTTTTTCATTTTTTATTTTGTTTCAACTTAATTTTCTATTTTGGAAATTATAATACCAAATATTTAAATCTGATTTTTCATCCATGTAAAATCTTATTTTCTTTCCCTTTTGGTCAGCATATTCCATTTCATTTTTTGTTGATTTGCCGATATATCCACCAACATTAATAACAAAAATTTCATTAGCCAAATCTATTTTAACTTTATGAATTTCATCTAATAAATCTTTTTCTTCTGATGAAATTGTTTCATTATTTTCAAACAAACAAGTGGATATTACAACATTTCCTTGTAATGTCAACCATTTGTTGACATTTAAAAATTCTTGCTTAAATCTTGTGCTTCCACACAATGTTATTACATTCAATTCATTTTGGATTGTTTTTTCTTTTGGAAATTAGTTCTTCATAAGAAGATTTAAAATCCCAAGTTTCAAGTCCAGTTATATAATATTCAATGGTATTATAATTAATAGAAACAAAATAATCACCATCATAAAATTCACAATTAAAAATACCGGTAGTTTCATCATCATCTTTTAAATTCCAAAATTCATGTGATGCTTCCTCTTCATCATCTGTTTTACAAATCATAACAAGTATAGGAATAATTGGATATCCTGATTTGATAATATTTTCCTTATTTTTTTTATCAAACCCAATCCAAAACCAATCTGGAAGATGTATAAAATCTTCTTTTTTATAAACTGTCATATTTATATTTATATCAGAATTTTTGTAAAGTTTTATATTCTTCTTCGGTAATAATTCCTTTTTCTAAACCTTCTTTTAAAGTTTTTTCGTAATCTATTAAAAGTTGTTTTTTGTTCATCCACATTAATTTCTCACCATATTTCTTTGTGAAGAATAATTTTTTGTTCCAATAAATTGAATTTTTTATTTTATTTATTCCTAAAGATAATAATATTCTGGATCCTAATGTAATATTATAAGCTATGTTGTCATCATTTGACATATCATTATAAATAATATATTTTATTTTTTCATCGTTTGATTTTTTTAACAACACACATTTATTCAAATCCCTATCATAAAAAACATCTCCAATGGAGTATGTTTTATATATATCTTCATATGATATTAAGTCCATATTACTTGATATTTTCGTTATGAAATTTAATAAATTCCACTACATATTTATATGTTTTCTTTGGATTACAACCTAAATTAACGATACCATGAGAAATACTTTCAAATTTATATTGATATGATACATTTTTCCAAAAATGGTTTCTATCCAAAGATACATCATAACATTTTTTTATAACCGGCATCAAATAATCCCAAGATTTTTCAAATGGTAATTCATTATCCCAGAATCCAGCAAAAACTTGTTTATTTCTTATTCCCCATTTAGGATCTGGAATATGATACCAAAATTTTTTATAATTTCCTCTTTCACAATTTCTTTCATAATCCATGAAATTACAAATCAATTCATCATTTTTTTTCATATACTAATTAAATTAATTAAATTATTATCCCAAATCAAATCAACTTTATGTAATTTTGCTGGATAAACATATTTTATAACAATACAATTTATTACATAATATGGATTTTTTGACCATGTTTCATTATAATCTTTTTGAAAATTATAACATTCTAAAACCACACCTTGAAGAAGATCTTCAAAATCATCAGTTGAATTAATTCTTCTATAATTAATTGGTTTATCATTTAATATACAATCCAGTAATAATTCTCTTCTTTTATTTGTTAAAGATTCATGATATAATTCATCAACATAAAATTTGATCAATTTTTCACATTCTTCTATTATTTTTTCTGGTGTCATTCAATTTTCAATTTAAATTCGTCAAACCAATATTTCAAAAAATTGACATCCAACAATCTATACCCTTTAAATCCATCCACACTAGTTTTAACTTTACCTCTTTTTACTTTTACAATTCTGTATTTGTTTCCCATAGTATTTATGAACAATTTTACATCTTCAAATTCTGGTCTAAATACTATATAATTAGACTTTTTCAAAGTATCTATAAACTCTTCTAAGGTGACTCTTTCTTGACTTATCATTTAGGCTCAACAGAAACAATTTTTATATTATAATCTTTATCTACATTTACAATCAATTTTTGATCAGAGCCAAATACAACACCAGATTCTTTAATTTGTTTAAGAATTTTATCATATTTTTCTTTACTTATTTCCAACAATTTATTTTCGTTGGTTTTTAAATCTTTAACCGGTATTAACATATATTTATTTTTAATCTGTATAAGCTTCTGTTACATCATATTCCCAAGTTCTATCTGCAATTTTTCTGAAAGTATTACGAATCGGAGCAGCCCAATTTGGAGCATCCTTCTTTTCATATGACTTATGTAAAAATTGACAAAAATCTAGTATTACATTTTCTGCCCAATCTTGTTCACAATTATTCTTAACTATGTAATGATATCTAGAATCTTGATACCTACCTTGTTGTCCCACATGAAGAATTTCAACTTCAAAATTATATATTTTCTTATTTTTTTCCATAATTTATTAAATAAACTTCATCAGCCAACCACACATTATAAGGACTATGTTCTTTCTTCCTCAATCCATGAACATGAACAGGAACAATATATTTATTTTTAACATTTTTAAATTTCTTCAAATAAGAAACACTTTCATTAAGACTCGGAATAACATGAAAACCTGATAAATATTTAGTGCTTTTTCCATCACTAACTATCTTTTTTTCGGCTATCAACCATTTACCATAAGGTAATTTTCTTGAACCATTTAATCCGTGAAATAATGTCTTAATTTGACCTTTTTCTAAATCAACTATTTTATACCAAATTTTATCTTCCCAACTTTCTATCTTTATTTCTTCTGTTTTTCTTTTCATTTTTTATTAATTTAATACGTTGTTTTAATTCAATAACTTTCAATCTATTTTGGTCTAATTCTTTTTTTAATTTTTTGTTTTCTTTTTCGTTTTGTTTAATTTCCCATTCTAAATATTCGATATCACTTTGATAAATATAAATATTATATTCTATCGTTTCTTTTCTAGCATTATGTCGTATTGCTTTCATATCAAATATTTTTTAACTATTTCTTTATTCAATTTTCCTAAATTTCTGATAGCCGAACTACTTATATGTTCATATTCCTTATCACAAAATATATTTACAATTTTTATATCAAGTTTCATATCCTGCAAATATTGAAATTGTGTCATTTCATATTGTAGGTCCGTAGAATTTCTTAATCCCCTAATAAGAACCGTATCATAACCCAAACTATCCATATAGTCTGTTAAAAATCCATTAAATTTATCTATTTGATGATAATTTAATTTATCAGGTAATTCCAAATATTCATTATTTTTTTCTGGATTAATACCTCTTGCAATAATAACTTTATCAAAAATGTTTTCCGCTTTTCTGAGAATATTATCATGACCCTTGTGAAGGGGGTTAAAACTACCAGCGTAAATTCCTATTTTCGGTTGCCAATTTTTGATATATTCAATAACATGTTCTATATTTTTATTATCGTTTATATAATTTTCTAGAAATTTTATTTGTTTTTCTTTCCAAATTTTAAAATCCAAAAACTGTTGTTCTTTGAACAATTCTTTGGTATTATTTAAAATTTCATTAAAACTACCATAATATAAATTATATCTATCATAATTTTTGATAAATACTTCTGAAAGAGGATCTTCTATATTACCAGTTTCAGTATCCAAAATGGTTCTACAAACATCTTCATAACAATTTCTAACCATTCTTGACATGTAATAATCTACTGATTGTAATTCGTTATCATCTCTTTTCGGATCATAAATTACATCATGAAAAACTGCTAACAAAAACAATTTATCAACTAATGAATCATTTACTTTATCCGAATACCACCTATAACCATCTTTATCCATTTTTGTTAAAATATCAAATAAATGTTGAGTTCCGTGATATGGAGATCTGTAAGATAATGACCATTTATCGAAAATATCATTTGTATCTTCAAAAGAATTAATACCCAACATTTCAAGTTTCCGTTGGATATGTGCCTGCATTTCATGCAAAGGGATTCGCATCATACTACTGAAAGTTTATCATCAACAACATCATTTTGATCATTATCCTTAAGTTCTTCCACCAATAGAACCTTTCTATGTGTACAGTCTGCGGAATGGTGTCTTTCCTGTACTATGTAAGAAGTTCCCTCGTTGTGAATAACATCCCCAACGAAAGGAACTGTAAAATCATTATATCTACCTACTTCTTCTCCATCATAAATATCATTTTTGACATCATTTCCATCGTTATCTTTATGTGTCAATTGCTTGATATCAATTAAAATTATTTCATAAAATTTACCAAACATAAATTAATCATTATTTTTTTCATAATCAAATATTTCATCGCCATTATCATTGGATGCTCTTCTTATAGATAATAAAAGATTATCACCAAAATCATTAGAACAACCAAAAAATTTAGATATTGTTTCAGTTTCTTTATCAGTTATATTTTGAAAAGATATTTCTTGAAGTAAATCTTTTCCATTGTCATAATCAGCCGTTTCATTAAATCCTATATCCACAGAAATTGTATAATTAAAATTTCTCAAAAATTTCTTCATATAAAAAACAAAATTTTTGTCCATGATAACAAACCCATCAACATCAATTTCATCGTTCCAATTTCCAGAATATAACATCAAATATTTCATATCATATTTATTTGTGGAAAATACAATTCAAATGTAATCTCATTTTCATCTGTAATGATTTTATAAAAAACATTTCCCCATCCAGATTCTAAATACCTACGTTTAACTTCATTAAGAACAACTGGATTATAATCTAAATTATTTACTGTAACAAGAATAAAAGCACCACCATTAGCATGTTTATAATCTTTCAGTGATATTTTCTTTGTCATTTCATCTAACAAAGAGTCTAACTGATTACCATAAAGATCCTGAATTACATTAATTGGTCCTATCGCTTCTCTTTCCATACACCCCTATATAGTATTTTTTAATGGTATAAATAATATAATCAATTTTGTTTAATAAAAAAAATTAATCATTCATTAATTCGAATTTCCTTTTAACTTTTTTCTTAACCAAACTTCTCCCTTTTTTGATTTGGGATTTGATTGTAGATAGATTTGTAGTTGTTATATACACCATATGACAGGATGATGGGTTATTTTCATCAGAAAACACCCTAAATAAGTCTTCAGGCTGACGTTCCCACTCAATATCTTCCCTGACTATGGTTGTGCTTTCACCACCCTTTAAAACCTTTAAAAACTCTTTTTTCTTATTTGATTTAACAAAATGTAGTTTTACTTCACCACCACCTACGTTATTAACAGTTAAAGAATAAAAATCTTCTGGAGTAGGTAAAGCGACTTCTTTTCCATGTTCTACATGAATTTTAGTTTCTCTTTGAATAGAATCAGCTATATCTTTATAACGCATTCTTTGTACTTCCCTCATTATCATAACTCTTTTGTATTTTTCTGGTAATGTTATAATAGTATCTTTTATAATTTCACATTTTCTTTCGTTTTCTTCGTGAAATTCATTTTCCTTTTCACCAGTATCATATTGTATGATATTTATAATACCCGGAGTATCATCAATCTCAGCATTAATAGAAATAGAATCTATTCTCATAGCATCTTTGTAATCTTTAATAACTAAATTTTTTGCTATTTGAGTTAACCAAGTAATAAATTGTGATTTGTCAGCTTCATAGGTATGAATTTTTTCTAAACCCTGAATAATAGCCCTATGTGCATATTCTTCTGCCTTTTCAACATTTTTAGTTTTGGTACTAGCTAAATACCAAGTTAATTTAGGCATGTATTCCTTGTAAGCTTTATTGAAATCCATACCAGTTTTTTCTTTAAATCTAATTTCAAATTCGTTCTCACTTCTCATATTTTTCCCTTTCGTTAATTATTTTTTTATCAACACGTTAAATCAGATCGTGAAAGATCATGATAATACATATTAATAATATTATTTGATTCCTGTACATTTTGAACACATACAGAAATAATGACATTGATTATTATATCCGGGATGATTATTACATTGATCAATAATTTTTGATTTTACTTCTTCTTTTGTTGCTAATCTTTTTTTTGAAATAGCTTCTTCTGTAATAGATTTAATACATCTCATTTCTTCTGCTTCTTTTTCAGTACCTTCGAAAAGAAAACGACCATATCCTTTTCCCACTGCAATTACCCAATGTATTTTTTGTTCTTTCATATTTTTACAATTTACTATAGAATATAATAAAAATTTTTGACAAAACCAAAAGATATGTTAGTTTTTTAATATATAATATCAAACATTAATATTTCCATTATGAATAAGATTAAAAAATTTAAAGATTTTGTAAAAAAAAATAATCAATATACTTCTGTTCATAATAGGATTATTAAAAAATGTGGATTTGATTCAACTATTTTAGATGTTAAAGTTATTCCAATGACATCGATATATAAATTATTTAAAGATCTTCTCATAAGAGATAATACACAAATTACAGATGATAACCTTATATTACTTGTTATTTATATTTTTTCAGATAAACTCCAATTAGACTTTAATAAAACAAAATTGTTACAAGAAGAACTAGAATTCTCCATACCAGATTTTAAGACACTTAAAAAGAAATTTTGGTTGTCTATACAAAATTTATTAATTATTACAAATATTTTATATAAAGAAAAAACTGTAATTAATAATTTTGATAAGTTTTTAAATTTAAATGATGTATATAAAATCATAAATAATGTGGGTTTATTCGTTGCTGAGCATAACATGGGTTTAAAAGAATTCTCTTATATTATAGTTAATAAAAACCAAAAGGTTTTAAAAAATATTATTAATTATAATAAAAATGAAAATAAAATTTTAATAGAATCTTCAAAATATTTACCGGAATATCTTTATCATTTAACATCTTCCAAAAAATATGAAACTATTAAAACTGAGGGGTTAACCAACTGCTAACAAAATCTTACACAAATCTACAAGTGAAATAATATTTCCAGTAAATCAATCTCCTAAATCTTAAAAAGGTTTTGGATCAGGAAATAATTTTACTCATTTATTTTTATTTAAATTTTACCACATCGGTTTACCAAACCAATCATCTGTACCCATTTCCATTTGTCCAGATTCAACCAATTTTATTTTGATAGAATCTAACACCATACAACAGATGTTCTCTTTATCCTCTTGATAGTAAGTTAAAAACTCTTTTAATTGTCCCTCTGATGCTTTACTGAGTATTAAAAGAGCTTCAGGTCTACATTCTTCACGAAGTAATTCCCTTACTATCTTTTTTAATAATTTGTCGTTATCCATTATCCTAAATATTGAAAACTAAATTTAATAGTGACAGTATCATCCATATGTCTTATAACTTCAAAACCACCAGATGAACACCCCTCATTTTTTTCACTTCCATCTTTATTTCCTGATGCTAATTCAATAACATTTGAAATCATTTCTTGAATTGTAGGTATTTTTGAATCTTCACCCCAATACCAATTTGTTTTTGTCATATAATCAAGAACTTCTTTGAAATCAAATTCTGATATGGTAAAAATAAGATTCTTTAAATACATAGGGCTTAATACACTTATTTTCCTGATACCCCAAGCCAAATATAAATCACATTCTTCTCTCCAATATTCAGGAAAATTTGTTGTCATGTAATTACAATCTTTTCCGTATTTATTTTTATACCAATCATCATAAGATATACGTTCTTTTGGCTCATCGAAGAATTTTTTCAATTCATTCAATTCATTCATTTTTTCGCCTAACAATTTTGTGAGTAAAGTTTGATTAGAATTACTAAGCTTACGTTCAGCTTTTATCATTTTATCCTTACTTTTTAATGTAATTCTAGAATTAATTAATAATTCAGTAAGAATCAAAATAATTACTAATAAAATAATTGTTGTTATCATATTTTTTAATTTTAATTTGTTTGACTTTCTACCATAATAGTTTTCAAGAATTCGAGACAATCTTTCAATTCTCCGATTCTATGTTCACAACTATGAATATTTGAATCACCCCATTCTGGAGCTTTATCACGATTCTTTTTAAACATTTCTAACCAGTTGTTTTCTAACGTAATTCTTTCTTCAATTTGTCTAATAACAAATGGATATTTTATACCTCTTGCCATAATTATAATATTTCAAAATTAACCAATTGAATTGAAAATAATTTATCAAAAAAATCAGGCATAATATCAGGATATCTTGGTTCAAGAGCCGTCATATCAACAATATTACCCGGAAAAACTTTATCAATTTTAAAACTTTCACCAGATTTTAACAATCGTATTTTCATACCAACTTCTAATTCTTTCATAATTTTATATAATTAAAAACTATTTCTTTATCTTTTGTTAATGTCCATTCTGTTACTTCTGGATATGGATTATTCCAAAAATCATACCCTTGACTTTCAAACCACAACTCAATTATTTTATCAACCAAAGCATGTGATTTGACATCAATTTTCCAATCCCTTGGACCATTAACCAAAGGATATAATTTTTCAATATCATCTTTCGTTAATGTTTTAGTATGTAATTTCTGTAAACTCATTTAACAACTTCCAAAACGATACGAAGAAAAACCATCATATTCATTTGGTATAAATCCCAAAGTGTCCAATTTTTCTTTATCTTCATCAGAAACAATAGATGGATCAATATTTACCATCATTACATCATGTTCACAATGAGTTGGTGCATAATCATTACCATATTTCAAAAATATGTTTAATGCTGTAATTAAATCTTTCATATAATTTTTGTTTTTAAATTTAAATTTCGTCTCCAGATTGTTCTCTCAAAAAATGAGTTTTTATTTTTGTATATTTGATATTATTTCTTTCAGCATATCTTTCTGCTGCTTTTACAGTATCATTCCAATAAACTAACAACGTATCTTCTGTAACAAATTTATCTTCGTTGTAAAATTCTATTAAATAATAATCACCACCTATATTCATTACGTTTGCATTTTAAGATATATAACACCCATATCAACTAATTTGTATTCATTAAAATTGTATTTTTCTTGTACAAATTTAAGAAAATTTTTAAATGTAGAAAATCTTTCTCCGATAACTATTTCAAATTTCTTTTCATCATTAATAAATAATTCATAATGAGTGTAATTTTTATATCCATTACGATAAGGATGTTTGAGTCTGTGAACTAATTTGTGTATAATAATCATAATTCACTCAATTTAACATTTTTTCGAATCCATCCAATTGTATTATGATAATCAGTTATTTTGTGAATACCATCCACCAATTTAACAACATCTTCTTTTACTGTTCCATCCTTCATTACAGCAAAAAATTGAAATCCATCTTGATTTGGTAATGTTGATATTTTATTATATTTATTCATTTTTAATTAAAATTGATATTTTTTATTTCTGGATATTGTAACTTATTTCCAATTAAAATAGATATTTTTGTTTCACTATCCACTATAATATGACCACCATCAATTCTACGAAATTTAAAAGAAAGTGAATCGTAACTACCATCAGTCGATATTTCAATTAAAAATTTTTTCACATAGAAAATTCGCATCTGATTTTCGTCATTTAAGTTCAAATAAATTTTCACTTTTTTATTGACATAATGTTTATGAATATAGTTTACCATTTCATACATTCTCAAATGTTCCGACCCACCGAATTGGTTCAAGATGTCTCCAAATTTAATGATATCTATTTCTACCTCATTCGATAACTGTTCCAAATAAATTTCATCATCTTTCATATTTATTCATCATTTTCACATTGACATCTTGGATTATCACTACCACAATGAATACAATACTTTGATTTAATTGTATTCATTATTTTTTCAATAACTTCCATTCTTTCATTAATAGTAAGAGTAGGTAATATATTATCTAACGAAAATATAAACCATTCGAACAATTCTTTTTCTCTTCCACTCATACTTTTTCTTTTAACAAAAATTCATTTTCTAATTGTTCAACCAATTCTGGTTTTAATTCACCACCGTTTATTCTAGATACTAAATTGTTTTTATTTTCGTATCCTATTACCCAAGAAATTTTATTCAACCCGGAAGTTTTAATTCTGATAAAATAATATGTATCGAGTGGTGGATGACAAATATGTGGATAAAAATGATTTGGATAAAGTTTAGGATAAATTTCTTTCAATTTTTCATCAGAAACCGGTTTCACAAACCAATACTCAGTTATTTTTGTTATCTTTTTCATATTTTGTTTCCAATTTACATTATATTTTTTCATATAAAATTCAATCTCTTCGATTGATTTCTTTGAAAATTTTAACAATTCTTTTGGTGTATAATTTGAAAGTTCTTCCAAATTATTAATATTCAAACTTCGTAAAGACTGAAAACACCTAATAGAAATATCCAAATCGTCTATTTTCATTCGTTTAATAACCAATTTAAAATGTTAATTTCAATTTCAAGAAAATCAATTTCCTTTGATAATCCTTTAATAAAATCTTTATCATTAGAAGTTGCACTCTTTTTGTGAGATTTAACAACTTTCAAATTTTCTTTCAAAGTTTTTATCAACTTTTTAATTTCTTTTTTAGTTTTCATAATATATCAAAAATTTTAGATAAACACCTTTGAATATAATCTTTTACACTAGATGCAACAACTTCATAAGAATCAACACCAAGATTTGAAGATGTTACTTGTCCTCTCCCACCACAAGTTTCACATCCAGTAGGTCTAACACCCTCACATTCAGGACACATATCATCATAAAAATCTTCTTTTGCGTGAGTTCCACCAGAACAATTAGAATGTTCGGCATCTACCCAATGAAGATATTCTTCATCTACTCTTGTTGCAATTATATATTCATTGTAAGGTGTTTTCAACACACAACCAATGAATACTTCATTATCATTTTTATCTTTCACTTTACTCATTATTCAAACTCCCAATTTTTATTTTATGAAGAGTATTCGATCTTTTTGTAATTTGTTTCAAAATATTCATCATAATTCTACTTTTTGAATTGATTTTATACCCAAAGATTCTCTGAAATATTCTTCTGTTGTATCCGAAACTTTGCCGGTTTTTGAATTTACTTTCATAAAGGTTATATCCACCCGACCTTCATCGGTAATCTTTATATTATGAATATAAGCCCTTTTGGTAACAATCATCTTTGAATCCAGATAACGTTCTACATCACTCTTACTATCGTTTAAAGTGATTTTTTCACCATTCCATGTTTCAAATGATACATCAACAATATCACCTTTTTGTATTGGAGATTCCCGTATAAGTTGTTCTTTTAAATCTTCTATTTCATTCCTAAGAGACTTAATTTTGGATACAACTAAATCGTTTGATGATTTGAATGTCATATATTTTTGTTTTTACAAAGATACAATGTATTTAATTAATAAAAAATTAAATGGTATTATCTTTTAAATATTTCTGAATTTTCTGTTTATTTTTTCGACCATCACGATGACTCTTTTCTTTATCTGAACGATACGTTTTAGAAGTTATTAATTTATTAGCCGTCTTGCCTTTCATCATTTCCCTTCTTTCTTTCCAAGAAATTGCTGTTTCACTAGCTTTTATATTCAAAACCGGTTTTATTTTATCAATCATAACAGCAGTTGGGATGATAGCATTTTCAATTACTTCAGATTTTTTATAACACATTGGAGATTCATCTAATGTATCTTTATTTACACTAGTTGAATAAATTCCTTCCATTGATTTTTGATATTTTTCCAAAGTAAGTTTTCTATTAGCTTCACCCCTCGACATAACTCTTCCAGCACCATGCGGTGCACTGAAATTCCATTCTGGGTTTGATTTCCCTTCACAAAGCATCCAACCATCACGCATATTTAATGGAATTATCATTCTTTCACCAACATAAGATCTGATAGCACCTTTACGAATAATCAAATCATTAAAATCTATATAATTATGGATAGAATGAACTCTATCTATAATTTCTTTGTTTTTAATATTTAATATAGATAAAATAGTATTTATCATTGATTCTCTATTCAATTCAGCATAAACCTGAGTAAATATCATATCAATAAAATAATTCATAGCCAATTGACCATCTAAATATTCCATACCATTTAAAGAAGTATCAGTAGTAAAAATTTTCAAATCTTTTTTTGCTTGTTCAATTAATTTTGGAACTTGTGTTCTATCAATCGTGTTTTTAGTAATTTCGTTAATTTTTTCTTTCAATAAAACATTCCTTTTATATTCTAATTGTTTTTTAGCTTTATTTTGATGATAGTTTGCAATTTTCAATCCAAAATTACGAGATCCTGAATGTACTATTACCCAATAATCACCAGTGTTTTCAGACTTTCCAAGTTCAATCATGTGATTCCCCCCACCGAGTGATGAAACAGAACAAACAGCTTTTTCAAAATCGATGTTTATTTCTTTACATTTCTTTATAAACCAATCATAATTATATTCAACTGGTTTAAAATCAGTACCAAATTTTGAATTATAAATAGAAACAAATTTACGACAATTTTCACTGGCTTTTTCCCAATTAAAATCTTTTTCGAAATCAACAGCAGGAAATTCATGAATCGACATCCCCAAAGGGATATTTCTACGAATTTCCACATCAATTTTATCTTTTGATAAACCAAGTATCTTACCGAAATTAACACCAAGCATACCACATCCAATATCAACACCACAAACATTTGGGACTATTCCGTTGATTGTCAATGACATAGTGAATCCAACTACACATCCAGATCCAGCATGGATATCACACATAGCAGCTATTGGATTTGTAAAAACCGGATGATTAACGATATTATATAATTGTTTCATTGCTGTTTCTTCAACATCATCAATCATTATTTTAACTCCAGTATATTTTCCTTTTATTTCTAACATATTCTACTTTTATTTTACAAAGGTAATAAAGTTTTTCAATATAAAAAATTATTCTTTAATCTAATCAATCTTATCTGAATACTTTTCTTAGTTCTATTCAATTTTTCAATAGATTCTTCTATTGTGTGATTTAAAATATAATCATTTTCATCCTTTGTCCATTTTTTATAATCAAAATCTCTTTTTTTCATATCATCAGGTCTTATCCATTTTTTTACTTCCTTGGATAATTCATATTTTCTTTTCATGGAAAAACAATCTTTATAATAAATATTTTCACAAAAAATAATAGCATCTTCTCTTGTTATTACTATATTATAAATATTATCCCTACTATTTGGGTTATTATCTTTTTTTGGTTTATTTGTTATTTTACTAATATATTCTAACAAAAAATCTGCAATATATTTACTTGATGTTACTATAGAAACAAAAGGAAAATTATTATCTGTATAACCTAACGATCCATCACCATCATAAAGACCTCTTATATAATCTGGTATAGATAAATTGTTTAAATGTAATGGTGGTCTGTATCAACAATTTTAGAATGTGACTGGTGAATTGAGTTATACATCACAAAAAGTTGGTAATATAGAAATTGTTGAATATGATTCAAAAAGTGCAATTTTCAAGAAAACACTTTGGTATGGTTGTAGATTATATGACTACAAAAAGAACGCAAGTAATTTCACTTTATTTTTCAATGTAGGTTGGAGAAATGTAGTTTTTTTATAAATTTATTTCTTATTTTTCTTTATATCTTCTAAAAGAGCATTTTTCTCTTGTTCTTCTGACATATTTATAACTACTGAATCTTCTCTGAATCTATCACAATAATAACTATTATATTCGTTTATTTTTTCTCTTGTAAAGCTACAAATAAACCCTCTTCTGGGTCTAAAATGAATACAGTGATAACAATCTTTTTTTACCATGACTTAGTTATTATTTTTTAGATTTTGTTCTACATAGATAATGATTTTTAATTTTTTACACTGTTATATATTACAATGTTTAACTCATTTTTTTCATTTGTTAAAAATTATATATACCTAAAAATAAGATTAGTTTCAATGAGTATTCTCACTAAATTTAAACTATTTGAAGATCAAATATTTGGGATTAAAGACATTGATTACATTGATAGTTTTACAGAAATCTTTGGGTTATTTTCTCAATTAAAAAATTCTAATCTTATAGATGAAAATGGAAAGTTATTGGTTGATCTTGAAATAATTAATGATAAAATTCCAGACTTTGATGATTTTTTTGATACAGAGGATGAGTATAACGAAACTTTACTTGTGATTAAAGAAATTATAAACAAGTATTATAAAAAAATTTAGTGAAATGAAGTATCTAAAAAATATGGACGAATATCTAATGGAAGATAATTTTATTGGAAGAACAATGGTAAATATATTTGATCACGCAGCTGAAATTTTAAGTTATTTCAGAAGTACAAGATATAGTAAAAACAAAGAAGGTTTAAAAAATGCTTTATATGATTGGCTAGATAATGAATACTTTGAAATAAACGATAGATCAACATTGGAACCGTTTTTAGATAAATATATAAAAACAGTCGAATAAAATTAATATATACATAAAAAATAATCAATTAAATTATGCCAGTTTTAGAATACCCAGTAGTACAAGCCTTTTCAGATCCTCTTCATATTAATTCAATGGATCTTGGTGCTCAACAAATCAGAGCTGATATTGTTTCAGTTACACAATTTTGTGCACAACAAGTTCCACCTATAACATTAGTAAGTTATACCAGAGATCCTGAGATTGGAAATAGATTTTCAAATGATGGTGGTAGATTATATAATTATTATGATGCAGTTGGTGGTAGATGGATGAATCAATATGGATACGAGGCTGTTGTTGTTGATATAACATATTCATAAATAATATGAAACTACTAGATTACGATAAATTTGTATTATACGAAAACGAAAGGAATTATAATGATCTCCGATATTCTGCCATGGAGCAAGAATTCGAACCAGATTTTGATTTTTTCAGAGGATATTATTATGAAAATCTAGATAAAATATATCACACAAATATAGAAAAGTATAGATTGATTTTGGATATTTTAAAATACCGTAAAAAAGTTAATGATAAAATAGAAAGGAATAAAAAGAAAAAAAGAGATCCTTTTTCATTCTTTAAAGGAATAATCGATTTACCTGTACATAAATTACAAGACATATTAAAAACTTGGAAAAGTTTACAAGATGATTAATTATTTCTTAGCCCAATCTTCGTGTAATTTTACAGCATTATTACAAATACAAAATCTACTAATACATAATATCCAGTAATCTGGAAATTTTTGAAATTTTAAATACAACCAATTACCTTCACTAAATTTAATAATGACATAATTTGTCTTACCAATCAACCAGTATTTTTTATACTGTTTCATCATTTAATCTCTTTATATCTTCTAGTATATCAATCATTAAGGACTTATATATTCCGAGAGATATTTCATTTCTTTCTTGATTATAAGCGAGATTATCTACTCTTGATTCAAGTTTTATTATTTCGTGTTGTATTTTGGTATGTTCAAGATTTTCTATTATTTTTTCAAATGAAAGATATTTTACAATTTGAATATCTTTCTCTTCATCATCTTTAACATTTTGTTCCCATTGAAAATGTTTCAATGTATTGATTATTTGATCAATTTCATTAAAATCTGAACCTTCTACAATTTGTACCATATTTTTACCAATTTATTTTTAATATACAAAATTTACCTTAAATAAAAAACTTTTGTTATATTTTTCTTTAAAATGTAAAAACACATTTGATATATGATATGGAATTTTTCTAAACAAGTTGAAGCAAATTTTTGTGAAAGACAATTTTTTAAAAAAGTTGCAGAGAAATTATCTATTTTAGATGATAGTTATAATTTGATTATAACGTGTTGTTATGATGAAACATTAGATCTTTATAATAAAGATAAAAAGAACATAGTAATATATTTGAGTGATGAATATGGAATATTTAAAAATTGGTTTAATAAAGTTGATCTAATATTTAGAACATATCCCAGAAAAGGATTTTTTGATAATAAACAGATTTTCCCAATCCCTTTAGGTTTGGTTATGCCAGATTTTGTGACTTATAAAATGGAACAACCAAAAAAGAAACTCAGTGAAAGAAAATATGATTATTTTTATAGTGGACAAATTTCACCAAATAGAACACAATTTGTTAATCAAATTAAGAATGTTGTCAAACAAATGCCAGAATTAAATGGTATTATTAAAGAAACTAATGGTTTTAGAACAGGATTTTCTATTGATGAATATTATGAAATTATGAATGAAACTAAAATATCTTTTGTTCCTTTAGGTAAAGTTATACCAGAAAGTTTCCGTTATATGGAATCTTTTGAATCTGGTTGTGTAGTTGTAACAGATTTTCCATTACATATGAATAAAGATATTTGGTATTATAAAAATAATTCAGCTTTTTTGGTTGGATCGTATTCACAAATAAATCCAACATCAATTAGAAAAATATTAGATAACATTGATACTTATGGTGAAAAAAGTATAAATTATTATAATAATTATTTATCCACTGACGCAACTAGTAAATTTATTATTGAAACTATAAACAACAAATTTGTATGATAAGAAAAGGAATTGGTTTTTTCTGCCCTGATAATTTTACCTATTTAAGTAAAACAGCTTATATTGATTATAATGGAAAACAATTAAAAACTGCAATTTTATTAAATATTATGAATGATATCATTATCAAATTTCAATTAAATACAGACGATGATTATGATGTAGATGATTATGAATTTAATTTGTATAGTAAAATATTATTACAAAGGTATGGAAAATTTTATAAAAACTATATTGATTTTCTTGTAGAAAAATCATTTATTAAAATGAAATCAAATTATTATGTTAAGAAAAAAGCTAGAACGTATGTTTTAAATTGGTTTGATATAGATAAACTTAAAAGAGTTATGGTTTATGATAATATCATAAATAAAAGAATGAACAAAGATTATTTTAAGAACACTCTTTATAATGATAGTCCTATTAATGTTGATATACGAAAAAAATTAGTAAATGATTTAAAATATGTATCTATTGATAGCGTAAAATCTTTTGATTACCTTAATAAACTTAGAAAAGATAATGAAATAACCAAAGAAAAATATTTTAAAAATTACTATTCTGTTTGTGGAATAAGAGATAACAATTTATATTTTATATTTGATGATTATGGTAGGGTTCATACAAATTTTACCGTTTTGAAAAAGGAAATAAGAAAAAATAATTTAAAAATAAACGGGGAAATCATAGAAGAAATAGACATTCCAAACTCACAGCCTTTTTTCTTATCAAGATTATTAAGGAATGAAATGGACATTTCGGATCCAGAATTAAAATTATTTACAGAACTTGTTGAAAATGGTATGTTTTATGATTATATAATATATCATTTTCCAGAATATTTTAAAGAAGATAATGATAGTCGTAATATGGCAAAAAGATTAACTTACAAAGTTCTATTTGGTCATAATGGAATAAAATCTATACAAAGTCAAATGTTTAAAGAATTGTTTCCAAAAATATTTGAATATGTAATTGGAGTTAAAAAATCCAAAGGTGATTATAGATATTTAAGTCATTTGTTGATGGGAATGGAAAGCGATTTTATTTTTGGTAAAGTGGTGACTGATATTTACAAACAAATAAAAGGAATAACTATTTTCACGGTTCATGACTCAATAACTTATCCTGTTAAATACAGAGATAAAGTAAAACAAATATTTGATTATCATTTTAAAAATTGTTAAAATAAAAAAATGATTTTTTTCTTTTAATATATACTTATACTGAAAAAAATAAACAGTATAAGATTGAAAATAATTAAATATACATACAAATTCAGATTAGAACCAACATATGAACAAAAAACCTTACTAAATAAACATTTTGGTTCTGTTAGATGGACTTTTAATTATTTTTTAAATCAAAGAAAGGAAGAATATATAAATAATAAATCATCATTAAATTATAATAAACAAGCGTGTTGTTTAACTCAATTAAAAAAAGATGATGACAAACAATGGTTAAAAGAAATAAATTCACAAACACTCCAATACTCCTTAAAATGTTTAGAAGCATCATATACAAGATTTTTTACTGGAAGATCGAAATTTCCAAAGTTTAAATCAAAGAAAAATAAAAATTCATTTACTATACCACAATTTGTTTCTGTAAGGAAAAATAAACTTTTTATACCAAAATTTAGAGAAGGTATTGAAATGATAATGGAACGTAAAATTAATGGAATAATCAAACATTGTAATATAAGTAAAACTCCTACTGGAAAATATTTTGTTTCTATTTTAACTGAAATGGAATACAATCAAGTAAATAAAACTGGAAAATCAGTAGGAATAGATTTAGGATTGAAAGATTTTTTAGTGTTATCTAATGGAACGAAAATCAAGAACCATAGATTTCTTAAACACTACGAACATCAATTAAAACTAAACCAACA
>Ga0209083_1001344_pt1 | contig 28666 bp, 45 predicted proteins | sample AM7aDNAmetaG_FD_184132 | JGI IMG/M metagenome (GOLD analysis project Ga0209083, IMG submission 184132) | Freshwater microbial communities from Finland to study Microbial Dark Matter (Phase II) - AM7a DNA metaG (SPAdes) (version 3) | ecosystem: Environmental > Aquatic > Freshwater > Lake ...
AATTTTTTAACATTTTTTAACATTTAAATATTAATATATAACCAAAAAAAAAACAAGAAAATGAAAAAAGTTGCATTAAGTATCCTTGTAGTTTTAGCTCTTGCAGTTGTTTCTTGCGGTCCTTCACAGAGTGAGATCGCTGAGAAAGCCAAAGCTGATTCTATTAAATTAGCCGATTCAATCGCTTTAGTTAATACCAAAGCTAAGATTGTTGCTGATTCTATCGTAAAAGCAGATTCTATCAAGAAAGCTGATTCAATCGCTAAGATCAGTGTGAAGGAAGTAAAAAAGGCTAAAAAAGGTAAGAAGTAAATTTCCTTCAGCCAAAAAAAAAGGAACGGATTTAATTTCGTTCCTTTTTTTTTATTTTTGCATAAAAAATGATTAACTTTACAATATGAAAGAATATAGACTTTTCCTTGATGATTATAGAGTCCCATTGGACTCTTTTGGTATTACACGAAATCCTATCTACAAAGAAAAATGGATTATTGTAAGAACATATGAAGATTTTTTAAAAACAATTTCGCATTATGGCATTCCAACTATGGTTAGTTTTGATCACGATCTTGTTGATGAGCACTATAAAGTTGTGAATGAAAGCCAGTGGGAAGAATATCATAAAAACCCAGCACATCAGCCAACTGGATACGATTGCGCACTTTGGTTAAAAAGATATTGTTCATTTAATAATTTACCATTACCAGAATATTATATTCATAGTCTTAGCCAAGTTGGGGGCAAAAAAATAAGAAAACTATTAGGATAATTTTTTTATTTGATTAATAATCAATATATTTGTATTTAACCAAAAAATACAACTATGAAAATAGGTATTCTAAAAGGTATTAAAAGTTGGCTTTTCGATAAACTTCACGACATTAATTCATATCCTGAAGATCAAGAGTTAAGACGGGATATAGAAATTTATGATCATCTTTTACCGCATCTTATTGCTCTACAAAAAAGAATCCTTCCAGCTAAAATAAAATACTTTTTTAAGCATGAACCAACATTTTTTATAAAGTTTATTCTTAGAATATTATTAAGAGTTTTGATATGGTTATCTGGAATAGCCGCCCTTGGCGTTGTAGTTGTGGCTGTTGGGGTGTTATTTTTTCACCTTAAAATAAATCTTAAGACTGAGCCAATTAAAGTTGATAATCGTGAGCTTTTAATTTATGTTCCAAATGTTGGCGTGAAAGAAACTGATTCACTTAACATGGTTTTCTATAAATCAAAAATCAAATCCAAAGCAAAGTTTGTGTGGCTATATGTTAGTACACCAACAAAAACATACGATAAATGGGCAAACGATCTTTGCGGTCTTGAGTCTAAGGATTGGTCAAACCCTTATATTGCCAGAAGGGATGGAAGCCAGTATTGGGGAAAATATCAAATGGGCGAATCCGCACGTAAAGCGGTTAAGATGGAAAGATATACTTGGAGCGAGTGGCAAAAGAATCCAGCACTTCAAGAAGCCGCATTAAGATTGTGGGTTGACGTATTATATAATGAATTGTCTGATGATATTAAAAAATATGATGGTCAGTTTCTGAATGGTTGGCATATTACAACCTCTGGAATAATCGCTATGGCTCATAACGTGGGTCCTGCTCCAGTAAAAACTTTTCTTCATAGTGGAGGGTCAATCGTACCAAAAGACGGTTCTGGACGAGATGCGACAAGATATTTGATATTGGGTGGGTATGATCTTAATTTTTAATAAATATTTTTGAAAGTTTATGAAAGAATAGTATTTTTGCGATATGCAAGAAGAAGAAATCACATTCGATGATGTTTTAAATCTTATTAAATCACCAGAGAAATCAGATAGAATAATTATTTTAAATGCTGAGGTTATCAGTTCATCATTTATGTGCTTTCTTAATAGTATTATAAATAGATTTGAGGATAGTAAATTTGTTCATGAATTAAATGATTATTTCATGCCCATCAACAAATTTACAGTAATTGAATTGGATGAAATTAAACTGAGTGGGTTCCCAAATACACTGCAATATAGTGAGCCTATTTATAAAGCAAAACGGTTATCTTCATTATTTAGAATTTGGAATAACTTATGTATAGAGAAAAATATTAAATTGATGGTGATAACAAATAAGATGTGGGGGTTTAATAATGTTTCACCAATGGCAATGACATATCAGCCATATGCTATACTTAATTACAGAACAGATAATAAAGTATATTTTCCAAAAGTTAATGATCCGAAATTTCAGCATGCCATGTTTGATGCAACTGTTTTTGCAAGACGGGCTAAAATGAATCAACTTAATGACAGAAACCAAATATAACCAATATGAAACGAATTTTTTTATTATTGCTACTTATTCCATATTTTGGAATGTCGCAAACAAAAGACCAGATCAAAGAATTGGTAATTAATAATTTTATTGGATTATCCAAGGACTCAATATTACATAAATTTCCTGATGGATTGAACAATGATACGTTAGGCGGTGTAAAATATGACATCATCAGGGGTAGGATAAATAAAATATTAACGACAAGCGTTTTTGATTTATCTAAGAATAAACAACATTGTTTTTATTATAAGATGCTCATTATGACGACATATATATCACCAAGTGATATCTCAGGCATTTTAAATTCAAATTTCAAGAAAGATAAATCCAAATGGATACAATATAAAGAAAATGATACGATTACTTGGTCATACAAAGAAGCACAATACATAGTAACACTCGAAGCACAAAGAAAATGAAGAAATTATTTATCATCCTATTACTTTCAATTTTGTCAATTGCTGGATATTCCCAGCAAATAGATTATAATATCTATACTGGATTGACAAAAAAAGCTATTATATTCAGATTTAAAGATTTTGGATATAATTACACATCACAGCAAAAAATGTATGTTAAGATCGATAGCACTGGTAATTGGCAATTAGATAATAATTATTATACGTGGCTTATTTATTATTCTTTTGATGATAAAAAAACAATGAATAGGGTTTTATTTATGTTTAATCCAAAAGGTATATGTGTGAAATACTTTATATTGATGCCATCATTGGCATATTTCTGGGATTATTTTGATTATTATAATCGAAACTTTAAATATATGCAAAACTTAGATTGGGAGAATAATGATATTAGAATTCATCTAAAAGCAAAGTCAAATTTGAATACAACCATTTATATTGAAAAGAAATGACAGAAACAAAAAGGCTAAAGAAACGGCTCATTTCAATTTTAACCCTTGCTATTAAAGAGCGTAAATATGAATGGAATTGGGAATTGGAGAAAACAAATCTATATCGAAAATTCATCGATAAAGATAGGTATAAAGTCAAATATTATAAACAATTTTCCAATTACACACTAATATTGATAAATGGTAGATTTAAGGTAAGAGATGACTCTGTGTCAAGATCAACTAAAGTTATTTGTAAATTCTTATTGTGGGGATTTATACCAACAAACAAAATATTCTTTTATTACTTATATTTGACATTTATTAGGCATACTAATAATTATCAAATTAAAAATAGAGAAAAATCCGCTGAAGAAAAACGAACTGAATCTGAATATAAAAGTATTATAGGCTCTCTTGAGGATGACCTTAAACAGGAAATAAGAAAAGAAAAACTCGACAAATTAAAGTAATATGACAATAGAAGTATTAAAATCAAAGATTCACAGGGTTGCTGTCACCCAAGCAAATTTAGATTATATGGGTAGTATAACCATTGATGAAGATTATATGGAAGAAGCTAATCTGATTCCATTTGAAAAGGTCCAAGTTCTCAATATAAATAATGGTGCCCGTATAGAAACTTATGTTATAGCTGGTGCCAGAGGGTCTGGTATTATAGGTATAAATGGTGCGGCTGCAAGACAATTTCTTGTAAACGACCTTGTAATAATAGCATCTTATGCTCAAATGAATTTTGAAACAGCAAAAGATTTCTATCCAGATATCATTGTATTTAAAGGAGATACATACACTAAAGAGCCGAAAGGTTAAAAATTTTCAAACTTTTTTCAATTAAAATTTTTTTTATACAAAAAATGATTATACATTTGTTGCATGAAATTAATTAAGGCAAAAGATGAAAAGTAAAAAATATTCAAATTAAATTTTTTTTATCCAAAAACTTTTTTTATATTTGCCAACTGAAATTTAAGAATTTTTAACATAAAAACTCTAAGCTATGTTTGACAGCCTAAAGAAAAGACTTGCTGATGCCACTATGACAGATGAGTGGAAAAAAGCAAACATTGTTGAAGCACCTATTGCTAAACAAGAACCGAAGTTTACCCCGCAGCCCCAAAAGGTGAATGCTGGATTTATCTCTGCACAGCCAGAAGTGTCGGATGATGACTCTTCAAATACATTAACGTTTACTCCGTCATCCGCTGCCGCTGATAAAGAAATGCTTGATAGTATTTACAAGCTCTTGGAGCAGTTAAACAAAGATGGTATCGACATGTTTGAGGTCTGGGATGCCGCTGAACAAATGGGTGGTATCACCGATACAAATGTTAAGATGGCTTTCATTGCTTGTAAATCAGCATCCGCTGGCAAACTAACAAAAGAGTATGTCGTGGAAACTGCACAGTACTACAGGCAAAAAATTCAGGAAACCCTTGATACAAATGCCGCTGCCAAAAAAACTGAAAAGAAAAATATGATGGCTGAACTATCTTCAAAGAAAGAAAACCTTCAGGCTCAGGTAACTGATTTCGAAAATCAAATCGCCCAGTTGACAGCGAAAAAGGAGCAAGCTGAAAACTCACTTTCCAAAATCGATTCAGCATACAAACCTAAAATTGAAAAAATTGAACAGGTTATATCAAGTGGTACAAAAGCCGTTCAAGTTGTTGACACTGAAATTCAAAACTTTCTGGATATTTTCCTGAGGGTTATAAAATAATCAAACGTAATCAATCAATCATTAAGTCAAACCTAAATTTTAAATTAACTATGGAAAATCAAACAACTCAAATTCCTGAAGGATTAAAAGCACTGCCTATTTTTCAGGTCATCGGTGACTCACTTCCTAAAACCCCTGAGGGTAAGAAGACTGTTGCCAAAGTGGTAGCTGTGGTAATTGGGGTCGCTATTGCCGCACTCTTCATTAAAAATATCGACATGATCAACTCATGGTTGGGTAAATTTGTCGAATTCTCATCAATTCTGCTTTTGCTTGGTGTTCTTGCAGTTGTAGGAATCGTATTCATTGCCCGTTTTCCGCAGATCGTAAGCATGTTGGATAATATGGTAAAGGTTAGACTGTTCGGTGCAGAAAAGGGATTTGTAAGGCGTAATTTTATGAATCAGCTCAGTGTTCTGCTTGCCGATGCTAAAGATGCTCTGAAAAAGGTACGAGATAAAATTACCGAAGTTGTTGGTTCAAAACTTATGCTGGATCAGAAAGCATCAGAAAAAGGAAAACTTAAGGAACAGAAGTGGGAAACTGTTAAGCGTATTAACACTGAAGTTCAGCAAATGTCCAAAGAACTTGAGGATTTGAAAAAGAAAGCTGAAACAAATGCCGCCCTCGGTGAAAAAGTATCTGCCAAGTCACGTGAAATCAAGGAAGCTTTGAATACTGCATCCTTACGCACCGCTGAAGCAAATGCTGCCTCTGATGGAGAAAAACTGTATATCCAGTGTTCAAACCAGATTGCCAAGGTTATCGAAATCCTTAAGGACAACGAAAGTGCTGCCAAGATTTATGTTGGTGCCATCACAAGTTCCGTCCAGATTATTCAGGACAAAGTTGCCATCACCACCGATATTAACAAGGCAACCCAGAACCTTGCCGAAGTGTTCAACATTTCTGAAGGATGGAAATTCCTTGAATGTATGGATGCCGCCAATTTCACGATCAGCAATAATATTGCTAACATTCGTGAAAACTTACAGTTCGTTGAAGATAATCGTGGAGCCATTGCTGGTACTATGACTGCTGAAGAGCTCAACCAACTTACCGCAAAACTTGATGCTGGAAACGGAATGACAGCATTGAATGTATCACAGTTGACTGATGCAAGCTATGAGCTCCAGCCTGATCAGATTGCAGATAAAACATTGAAGATTTTTTAATTTTTTCGGAAGTGGGTGCTGATTTTTCAGCACCCACAACCAAACCAATCTTACCAATTAAACCAATCAATTAGTATTAACTTAAATTTAACAAACATGAACACAACTCCGAATGCAAATGCAAATCCTACCAAGGTAGGTCTGTGGGCTGGAATGCAGCCTAAGCTGAAATCAAGAATCAAGTACACCTTTTTGGCTATTCTGTTCCTCGGTGGACTCTATGTAGCCTACACTCAGGGGTGGATTCCAGGTCTGAAATCAGACAAATCGAAGGAAGTTGCCAAATTTAGCTCTGACAACTCAGGGCTTAACACCAACACCGAAGCCACCAAACTGGCTGTGCCAAAAGTACAGGATGCAGAATTTGCAACCATGGACAATATCAAGGAAACACGTTTGATCAACTATATCTGGGCTGGTAACCTCGGAATGGGTGCTGCTAATGACGGCCCGCAGACCATGAAAGGTTCACTTATGGAACAGTTCGGTGTTAAGCTGCACATGATCACCAATAACTCCAATCAGTTTATGAAAGACCAGTTGCTGGCATTTATTCAGGCATATGCAAAGGGTGATAAAAATCCGTCAGTTGGTGCACCGCTTATTACTGTAATGGGTGATGGTAATCCAGCACTTTTCTCGGTCATGAATAAAAACATTGTCAAAACATTTGGCGAAGAATACAGACTGAAAGCTGTTGGGGTAATCGGATTTTCAATGGGTGAAGACTGCCTGATGGGTCCTGCCGCATGGCTTACCACACCATCTCTTATGAGGGGTGCCATTATTTCAGGTGTCATCGGTGATGGTGACTGGGGGCTTGGTGTACGTTTTCTTGCAGATATTTCAGATGAAAAAGGTAACCGTATTCCTGTAAATCCAGATCCTTCAACCTACGACCCGAATGCCCTTAACTTCGTACCAGCTCCTAATGACGATTTCATGGAAGCTGCCAATGATGTTATTACTGGTAAACCAGCAAAAGACCTCAAAATAAAAGATTCCAAAGGTAAACTTACTGGCAAGACTATCACCCGCAAAATTGATGGATGCGTAACATGGTTTCCTGGTGACCGCAACGTGGTAAAAAATCTCAACCTTGTTAAGATTATCAGCACCAAGCAGTACCCGAACCAGATGGGAACAACTATCGTAGGCTGTGATAAATGGATGAAAGAAAACTCCAAGACTATGGTCGGATTGCTTTCTGCTACATACGTTGCCTGTAACCAGATTAAAAATTATGATGAATGGTTCCGTTATGCATGCGAAGTTGCTCCTAAAATTTTCTATCCTGGATCGGTCTCCCCAGATATTTCTGCCGATGACTGGTATCGTTATGCCAAAGCTGGTGGTGCCGAAATGAAAAATACTGATGGAACTTCTGTTCTGGTTGGCGGAACTCAGATGGCAAACCTTGCAGACGCAAAGAAGTATTATGGTCTTACTGGAGGAAACGACTATTACAAAGCCGTATACGAATACTTTGCTCAGGTTATTAAAGACCTTAACCCATGCGACATTATGGGTCAGGCTAAGACACTTACTGCATATGAAGATGTTGTTGACCCGACATATCTGAAACAGGTTGCCATCGGTGGAGAATCTGGAAAAGTTGCTCCTATTGATTATTCTAAAAACACTGGTCACCAGTTTGCCAAGAAAATCTGGCACGTTGAATTCGAAGTGGGCTCAGCTAATCTTACTGGAGCATCCAAAGTTGAACTCAAAAAACTGTATGATGCCCTTAAAAACTGGAACGAAGGTGCTGTATGTAATATTGTTGGACACACTGACAATACTGGGAAACCTGATGGCCCAGGCGGTAATGTGGACTTATCAGTAGAAAGGGCACGTTCTGTTAAGAATTATCTTATCAACCTGTCAGGTGGTACATTTCCATCAGAACGGTTCCATGTTGACGGAAAAGGACAAACCAGTCCAATTGATCCAAATGCTAACCAGAACTCACAAGCCGCACGTAAAGCAAACCGTAGGGTTGAAATCAGTCTCTCCGAATAAACTTTCGAATTAGAAAGAGGGGGTAACCCACCCCCTCTTTCTTTTTTATCTTACCATCAATTATACACCAATCTAATTGCTGGAGCAATCAATTAATTCCACTTAAAAATAGCAAACATGAACACTATAACAAATTATATGTCCCCTGCGTGGATATTACTAAAGAGGCTTTTTACACCTTTCGAAGTAATTGATAAAAAGGTTCTGAACACCGTTGCATTTTTACAAGTTATGCTTTTACTGTATGCTTGGTTTGCGTGGGTTCCAGAAAAATCGTTTTTTCCCAGCCTCGGAGCAGTCCTTGAAGGTTGGTTTGAAATGTGGAACAAAGGTTTATTTTTTCACATTCTTCAAACATTAAAATTATGCGGTACCGCAACTGTTATCAGTATCTTCTTTTCCTGTTTAGTTGCATATTCATCCAAAATACCGTTTTTCGAATTTATTGCCAACTTAGCCACGAAATTTCGTTACAATCCAATCCAAGGATTCACGTTATTTCTAACCACAATGACAGGCGGTGGTAGATCATTACAGATTACAATACTTGTTATCTTTATGAGTTTTTATTTCATCACCGCTTTGATGTCAATTATTAATGACATTCCGCCAGATGACTACGACCGCAGAAAAGCTCAGGGTATGAGTCGCTGGAAAATTTTGTGGAAAGTCGTTATTCTTGATCGTTTAGATTACTTGCTTGAAGTTATTAGGCAAAACCTTAGTATCACCTTTATGATGATTGTTTCTGTCGAAGCTATGAACAAAGAAGGTGGTGGGCTTGGTGCCATGCTCGTTGATACGAACAGAGGTCTTAATTTTCCAAATATTTTTGCCCTTCAGTTAACAATCCTTTGTATTGGAATTCTTCTTGACACCATTTTAAAAATGTTCTTTCACCAGTTCCCTGCAAACGCTAAACGATAATTCATATGATACACGCACATCCATATAATATTGTAAGACCCCTTATTCAAGCTAATAACGTGTCTTTCTCCGTAAATTCCAACGGATCAAAAAAAATCCTTCTACGGGATATTGGAACAGAAAAAATGCCATTTCTTATCAATGATATTACTCGCCCAGATGTTACAAATACTGGTCAAACTATTGCAGTTGTTGGTCGATCAGGTGGCGGGAAATCAACATTGTTCAGAATGCTTGCTGGTTTAGCAAAACCGACAACAGGTCAAATATTAATCCCTAAACACACGAGGGACCATGATGAACTCGATAAATTAGTTGAAGTTCAGGAAGGATCGGTTGGATTTGTTCAGCAGAACTATCCACTATCCCGAAACCAGTCAGTTCAAGGGATGCTTTGGGATGCTGCTGTTCAGGGTAATATTCCTCGTCATGAACGAATGGGTGTTATCGAAAACTACCTTGAAGAGTGGGGATTAAAAGATCAGAGAACTCAGTCCAGAAATCAGCTTTCTGGTGGTCAGCGTCAACGTCTTGCTATTATGGAGCAATTACTTTGTTCACATCATTTCATTATCTTTGATGAGCCTTTCAGTGGGCTTGACCCAAAGAATGTTGATGGATTGAAGAAAGTCTTTAACCAGATTGTAACAGTTGACGAAATCAACACAATCTTATTCAGTACACATGATCTGCACCTTGCTGTTGAATTAGCCGACCAAATTTTTGTCATCGGATATGAAAAGGATGATCAAGGAAATTATTTGGCTGGTGGTACAGTAATCAAAGAATATGATCTCAAAACTATGGGGTTGGCTTGGAACCCTTACGGGGATCAACACCAAGAGCTCAAAGAAGAAATAAAACTTTTAATTGAAACAAATTAGTATAAACCTAAATTTATAAAAATATGAAAACACGATTTATTGTTTGGGCTATAGTACTCTTCGTACTGTTTGCCTTCGGATTTATCTGGCTTATAAACCATGCTTTTGTAGTGATGACATTCGCAACCATCTTTAAGATTGCTGGGGCATTCATTATCTCTACTGTTATATCTTATTGGATCGGATATATGAGGGGGCATCACAACGCATCCACGAAGGTTTAAAACACCAGTTTAATGATCATGTTTGCTTAATTGATTGGTTTAAGCAAGGTAGTTCTCCGCCCCGAAAGGGGCGGGGATTACCGAAATTAAGCCACAAAAATATAAAGAATGAAAAAATTATTGGATAAAGTGTGGTTCAATATGATCGCACTTGGAATTTATGTTCTTGTTATCCCAATGCTCATGGCTTGGGGTATATTTTCATTACTACGGCTGATAACAGGAACCCAATTAAATGATTATGGAACAACTGGGATTCTTTTTCAATTTGCAATTTTTGTATCATATGTTATCATCTTTGCGTTTTTCAAAAAAATTTTTAAAGAACGGAGTGACTTAGCATGATAATAGTTAATTCAATATTAGTGCTTATTATTTTTGTTTGCATTTGTGCTTTGCCAAGTGCAATACGTAAAGACCTCAGGCGATGACTTTAAAAGAATTTAAGACCGCATTTTCTATAAGATTCAAATTATTTTTCATGCTTTACGTATTGGGCATGCTTGGACTTTTCGTATATACGTTAATAGTACCAATCGAAAGAAAAAATTACAAAATTCAATTATATCAAAAATACTATGGTGATCAAACTCTTGTCGGAACATATTTCACCAATGATACAATAAACACTATTGCGAGACTTTCAACCGAATATCCAAAAACCACATATAACATTGTGGTGACCAAAAATATAAAAGTTAATTCAAATCAATCAATTATTCACTAAATTTTTAAAACTATGGGAGCACTATTAGCATTAACACTTTTCGGCACCTTTTGGGGTGCATTGATCGGCATTGTCTTATTTCTGATTATCTGCTGGCTTGCGGATATTTATGAAAATGGATTTTTTGCCACGGCAGCCTTAATTGTAATATGTGTATTATTTTATTACAAAGGCGCAAATTTCGCACCGTTTATGTTCATTATATCATGGACATTTGCTGGAACTTATCTCGGCATCGGGTTGGTTTATTCTGTTATCAGGGTATTCTTTGAAGGTCGTAAACTTGGTAAAAAAATTCAGGATTTACCAAAGGGAAATACATCCCAGAAAGATTACGTCATCGATAAGCTTAGCGGTAATGTATCACGTTGGTGGTTCATGTGGCCCATCAGCCTTATCAACTGGGTCTTAACCGATCTTCTGCGTGACTTCTGGGATTATGTCTATTCCAAAATGGGCAATTTCTACAGGAAGGTTCTTGAACTTGGTATCAAATCCGTAAAATAATCCAGAAATGAAAAAACTATTTATTTTATTTATTATCGGCTTACTTACATCATTTCTTACCAGTTGTGGTAATGATAATGAAGATAAAGTAAAATCCATTAACAAGGATGGCGCAATTTCAGTTCAATTATCAGTAAAACACCTTGCAGATAAAGATGTACTGATTTCTGAATATGAAATTTGGAACAAAAATAACCTTGTTAAAAAATATGCAATCTATGATACCGTGCCAAATTTGGGGATGGTTAAATCAGAAATTGATTCAACTGATGCCAATGAAAATGCAGTTTCAGTTATGGTTCCTAAAGATTATGAATTTTACGTAACACTAAAATAATCATAAGATGAAAAAACCTAACATGAAAACTAAAGTTATTACTTTGGTGTTGGTTTGTGCAGCCCTTGCTTGTTGCAATAAATCAAAACAACCATATGAAAAACAGCAAACTCTTCACTTAAGAAGTGATACGACTGCTGAATATTCATATGTACGCCCATATGGTATGTGGTGGTATGCATTCAGACCCTATGGGGTTTATTCTCATGGTCGTTATTCCAGAGGAGGTTTTTATTCTGCGTCAATTCATGAGTCATCTAATATTGGGCATAGTGCTGGAAAGAGCGCAGCCGTAAGAGGTGGGTTCGGTGGTCGTGGAAGTTTTGGTGTTTCATCTTAAAAATAAAAATTATGCAAAGAATCGTTATATCACCTCGTAAAGATTGGCAAAAAAAAGTTGAGGAAATAGGATTTGGATTTCATACAGCCGATACCCCATATTGGAATGAAGGTGCCATGTATAAATTTACAATGAACGAAGTCCTCGAAATTGAAAAAGCAACTGGAGAACTTTGGGATATGTGCCTTGGTGCTGTCCAATATGTCATGGACAATGATCTGTATGATAAGTTTTGTATCCCCAAATGGATAATCCCCCATATTGAAAAATCATGGGAAAATGATAGCCCAGCAATCTACGGAAGATTTGATTTTTTGCTTAAAGATGGCGTTCCAAAAATGCTTGAATTTAATGCTGATACACCAACATCACTTTTTGAAGGCGGTGTTGTACAATGGTACTGGCTTCAGGATTTCGATAAGTCAAAAGATCAATTCAATTCAATTCATGAAAAATTGATTGCTTATTGGAAATATCTTAAACCATATCTGCAACATTCTTTGGCAGTGAAACCACATCCGTTATACTTTACGTGTCTTAAGGAAACTCTTGAGGACCTTACAACTACAGAATACTTGCGGGATTGTGCTATTCAGGCTGGATTGGAAACCAAATTAATCTATATCGATGATATTGGTTGGAACGAAAAGAAAAAGGTTTTCGTTGATCTTGAAAATAATGAAATTTTCAATATTTTCAAACTCTATCCTTGGGAATTTCTGGTCACTGAAGATTTCGGTAAGCATATTATTGAAGATAAAAATGCAGCATTTTGGATTGAACCAAGTTGGAAAATGATTTTATCCAACAAAGCAATTCTTCCAATTTTATGGGAACTTTATTCTGAATGCCCATATTTACTTCCATCTCATTTCGATGAATCTTATCATGTTGATTACGTTAAAAAACCAATCCTTTCAAGGGAAGGTGCGAATATTTTAATTGTAAAAGATGGTAAGCAGATTCTTAAAACCGAAGGTCAGTATGCTGAAGGAAATGCCGAATTTAACCAAGAGGCTTATATTTATCAGGAGTTTTGCGAAGTTCCAAGCTTTGATGGCAATACTCCAGTGATTGGTAGCTGGGTTATCGGGCAGCAAGCAGCGGGTATGGGAATACGTGAAACTGCAACTATAGTCACTGACAATTTTAGCAGATTTGTCCCACATATAATTGAAGATTAACATCAACTTAACAAAAAAAAAGACGACTTTCGGGTCGTCTTTTTTTTTTTAATACTGTGGTTGCTCCACTATATCTACAATCACAGATTTTGTCCAATATGGCAAATCATCATCGTCATTATATTTAATCGCAATAAAATATACTCCGTTATCATTAATATCTTTTCCAATATTGTAATAATTAATCCCCTGTGCAGCTTTAAACTCAACGGTTCTTATTTGAACACCAAGTGTATTATATACTTCAATATTAATACATTGTGATTTTTTCGAGTTGAATTGTACCGTTTCAGTCTTAGCACTTACACAAGATGTAGTCAGAATTAGTAGTAATAAAAAGATAAATATTTTTCTCATTAGTATTTTTTTTTATTGTATATATTTAATATTTTAAGCACCTAATTTATTTGCATATTTTTTGGATTTTTTATTTAATATATAGAATAAAATAACCCACATAAAATGGAAAGAGAATTAAAAACGTTAAAAAGTTTCGAAAGTTTTGTCGAAGAGATAACTGAGAAGAAAGACGTTGATTGCAAAGAATGCGGAGACAGTCCATGTACTTGTAAAATTAAGAAAAATAAATCTGGAAAAGATAAATCTGAGAAAAATAAACCTTGGAAAAAAGGTGTTGATCCTGATGAAGATGATGAATAATATTAAACAAGCACGTGCACAGGCTTAATTAAGGGTAATAAATTAAATTTTTATTACCCTTAATTTTTTTTATTTAAAAATGTTTCATACATTTGTGCTTCTATTAACCATTAGCCATTAATCCAACCTCAAAATGAAAATAAGAGTCGGAAATAAACAAAATTCAATTCTCAACGGAGAATGGGCTGGGCATGTTCGTGAGTGGGGGAAAAAACTCACAGCAAAAATTCGCAGGGGGGTTGGAAAAAAAATCATAAGCAAAGAATTAAAAGAATTATAATTTAAAACATTTGAATCATGAAGAAAAGACTTTTTATGTATGTGTGCGTGTGTGTGTGCTTATTTTTATTTGGATGTAACACACAACAACCTCCACCAGCACAACCTATTTCAAATCCGAATGTTGGATCAACTAAATTTGTTGTAACACAAATCGATCCAGTTGATGATTATTATTCACTATATTACGTCTCCCGCCCATCTAATGCGAGTGTGGCAAGCTTGACAAATTTAATGTTTACAGATACTATTGAAAAATTCCATGTTGGTGATGTGCTGGTTATGGATAAATATCGTTATACCCCACCACGACCACAAGTTCAACAGTCGCAGCCTGACACTGTAAAAAAATGACAATTTCCCACTAAAATATAATCAATGAAACTCCTGAAAAAAATTGATGGTTTCTTTTTGAAAAACTCTGAAGGAAATTTCTTAACTTGTATGGCATTAAATACACAGATTATTGGTGATGCCGAATATTATTTCAATTCACAATCTGATATTTCAATCGAAAATATTGAGATATTTTCCGAAAAGGATATTAATACTTTAAAAAAAGCTGACCAAAAATTTTTTGATGAAAATAGTAATACTGAATATTCTATTCACGATTTGATTCCAGTTAAAGCATCAGTTACAATTGAAATTGATGATAAGACAACAAGGGTTGAAAATGATTTTAATACGATTATTGAAATGTTGGAAAAATCATTAACCCCAGATGAACAAGAAAAAATAGAATATACCCAAGAGCAACCGAAAAAAAATGCCGAATGGTATAAGAGCCAGTTGAACATTCCTGAAAATATAACATGGAAAAAAGGTTCATATATCTTAAATGAAAAAATAAACACCTATTATATTATTTCGGATGATGGAAATTATGTTGGGAAATGCCTACATCATAATTCTCAGTCAATGATGGTTTTTGTGCCAGAATCAATCCAAATTTTAAAATTTCATTTTAAATAAACCTTTTCATGATTTTTTTCTATAATAATAAAAAATATTGTATGAAAAAAGAACAAATAATTGAAGTGTGTCAGGGATATGATGACTTTTTGGAAAAAGAAGGATTTATCGTAAAACATCGTGAACCAGATACAATTGAGCAAGATTTGAATTATGTTCGTTGGATGCTGAATGAAATTCCAAAAATGCTTGAAAATCCTTGTAAGATTGAAAAAATTAACAGGTGGCTTGGATTTGCACAAGGTGTGATGTGGATCAAAGGTTTTTACAGTATTGATGAAATGAAGGGGCACAACAGAAGCGGTAACGAATGTAAGGACCAAACAATTCCAGAAAATCCAAATGATCAATTTTATTGGTATGAAGGCGGATTTATGATGTATGGTGACTAATTTTTATAAATTTATTCCAAAATAAATTAAACAAATTAAAAAGAATTAACTATATTTGCAATATGAAAAATCGTCCATCTATAAGTTGCCCTACCGAAGAAGTCCCTTGGCTTGTTGAAAGCCTTGTTCAACATATTAATAAGTTAAACCAAAACCTAAACCCTGTTTATATGAAAAAGAATTCTCTTACCCCAAACGCTGGTCTTAGCCTTTCACAGGCTCAATCAATTTCAAATCTTTGCCATCAGAGGGCATTGGAAATTGAAAACAAATTGAGTGGTATTAACAACTACAGCAAATCTGTTGATATTGCCAGTAAAAAAGAAACTACAACACATGTGATTGTTGTTGGTAAGCCTATTCCATCGGATGTTGTTGCACTGCTTACAGAAAAAGCGACACTTCATGCATGTCAGGGATTCTTGATGGAGAATATCAAAGCAAAGGAAGCATCACTCAACGAAAACAAACGGGCAACCGCTGACATTTCATCAGTTGTTCTTCCTGAAAGAATTACCCCAAAGACTCCAGAACAGCTTCCACAGGTTAATGAGGATTTCGGCTGGTCACAGCTCAGTGTTGCTGACCTTAACGAATTCATCGAAGCAGATGCTTTCGCAGCCCACATTGGGCAATTTATTCACAAAGAAGGTACTCTCAATGCTTTGAGGAAAGAATTACCAACAGTGGCTCCAATCGAATGGATGACAATTAAAGATGGTGAAAAATCACCAGTAAAGGTTGTGACCCATCACACTTCAGACCAGCTTCTTAAAGTTCATGAAGAATTGGCTGGATTACATCGTGAGCGTGAACAGCGTGTAAATTACTTCAAGGCAAAGGTGAAGAACCTTACCACAGAAGAAAATGCACGTATCGCTAAAGTTAACGCTGATGCACAGCATGATGCTCAGAAGTTCAACAATGATCAACAGGCTGCTTATGAAACTGCATTTAAAGCATCCCAGGAACAGATCAGAACCATTCAGGCTGAGTTTGAAAAAGAACGTCAGTCCAAAGTCAAAGATATTGCAGCAATGCGTATTAACGTAGATGCTCGTTTCAAGAAAGTTATTGACCAGTTTATGGGTCAGCTTTCAGATAAACAAGAATAAAATGAGGTGAATCGTAGGCAAAGCATGAGCTGAGCCTACTTTTCTTTGTGCTTGGTGATAAGTTCTTTGATATATTCAACTAAGTTTAGACAACTTATCTAATGTGCCTTAGGGCGCATTTGTTAAAAAGGATTACACCGCCTTTTCTACAACTTAAAGTTTTTTGTGGGATTTTCTCAAAATGACCACATGTAGAGTAAGTTACCCTTAAATGTGGATAATTACCTACGAAACAAAACTTTGATTTTGTCTTTGCCCTTGTAGTAGAAAAGGGTCTTTGACCTTGGCGTTGACTTAAACTTTAACTATACAGCTTATCACCAAGCGACTTATTTTTTAAAACAAAAAACAATTAAAACTATGAAAAAATTACATTTATCAAAAAACAAAATTGTAGGTGGCGTTTGTGGCGGAGTTGCCGAATCATTAAATGTTGATCAAAGTATCGTCAGAGTAGTTTGGGGATTAGCTGCACTCGCTTGGGGTGTTGGAATTCTCGCATACGTAGTTTGCTGGATTGTGTTTCCAGAAGATACCGAAGCGGAATGATAAGCAAAATCAGAAAATTTGCAGGGACTGCACTTATAATTATTGCAGTATCATTATACATTTTTTTAGTTATTGATATACTGAAGAAATCTAATGAATATGAGTCCATGAAAAACAAAAAATCCTTTGCAATAAAAATTTATGATCTGGATAATAAACAAGAATTCCTTGCTGCTGATTCCATTTTAATAAACTATAAAACAAATAAGATTGACTGCTGGTATAAAGGTCAACTATTATATTCAAGCCCAATCCAAAAATGAAAAGTAAAGGTAAAAAACATCATATGGGTAGCCACAGCCGAAGAAGTAATCCTATTAAAATGGGAATTACCAAAGAGTTCGCCAAAAGTATACGAAGTGAACCAGTCTTTAGGAACGGCAAACTCGTAATTGAAGGTGGAAAAGTTAAAACTGTATCCAGCAAACGAAAAATTGGATTAAAGTTTTATAAGAAATTTGCCAATTCAAAAAGGCGTGGATTTATTAAAGATGATAACAGAAAACAAATCTCGGAGGAATAAGCATGGAAGATTTTAAAAAATTCATGGCTATTATTTTTTTCCCATTTTTAGTATTTATACTTACCATTCTTTATGTATTTATACTTACCATTCTTTATGTTGATGCCAGATTTACAATTGGGCATTTAAATGATCGGATACAAGAATGCTATAGTATAGATTCATCTTCTATTCAGGATATGCTCCACAGTAGAGATACAATCAAAATGTATAAAGATACTGCAAAATTTTGGGAAGAACAATATTTGGTTGGTAGACTCGAAAGTCCAACATTCAATGTTTATGCTGACGATTTTTATAAAGATACTACTGGGCAATATTTTATCTTATTTCAATACGACACAACCCAGTGGGAAACTCCAATGACTTATCCAGCGGGATGTCGCCATTTTCCAGCAAACGTTTTTATATATAGACTTACTGAAACTAAGCCTAAACTTTTAGCGTTTATGTCTGGTCATAATTACACTAAACATTTATGTTATGAGGATGATTTAAAGGGCTTGGTAACAGAAGCCAAAAAAAAATCTAAACCTCAAAATGAAAAAAAACATGAAAAACGCTAACAAGGAACGTGAAGACAGTTTAACAACTGGAGAAAAAGTTGCTAAGTTCATAACCAATAAGGTTGGAACTATAGGATGTGCAATAATATTTGCAATCATAGCATTTATAAGTTTCCCATCTGTTATTGCATCTGGAAACGCTTTAATCATTGTTGGATGGCTTGCTCAGACATTTCTTCAATTAGTTTTGCTGCCAATCATTATCGTTGGTCAAAATGTTCAAAGTAAACATTCCGAATATTTAGCTGAAGCTACTTATGCAAATGATGTTGAGATGCATGGAGAACTGGATGAAATGAAAGCGGATATCAAAAAAATATTAGAAAAATGAAAAAAGTAATCTTATTATTAGTAATCATAGTATCTGGAATCGTGCTGTCTTGCACAACCCAAAATCAGTGCTCTGCCTACGGAGAAAAACAAAGATATCAGAAAAATCCAAGCTCTTGGGCTAAATAGAATTAGGACAATTACAAATGAAAAATGCCCCGTAAGGGGCATTTTTTGTTAAATGTAAAATATTTTGTGACTATTATATCAACTCAACATTAACTGCATTTAAACCTTTCTTTCCTTCAATTACTTCAAATTTTACTTCGTCATTCTCGGTTATCGTATCGATAAGCCCTGTGGCGTGTACAAAATATTCAGTGCCTGAATCCCCGTCTTTAATAAATCCAAATCCTTTCGCAGAATTATAGAATTTAACGGTACCTTTGATTGTGTTACTCATTTAATTTATTATTTATTTTTATTTATGTAACATTATTTATTGCAATAATGCTTCCAAGTATAGTTATATAGTAATCAAAAGTTTAAACTTTTTTCCATTTTTGTGATAAATAAAGAAAAAACTTTATTATGAATAGAAAAGAAAATAGAAAACAAGCTAAATTTGAAAAGGCTGTAAGAAAATTAGATATTATGAACATGAGAATGAATCTTGCTCAGAATATGATGAACATCAAAGATGCTCAAGGTAGCCCATATATAAGTGCGAAATGGATTACAGAAAAAATTTTGAAGATTACAGACCCCAAAGCCATTGGTGGGTCGTGCGGATGTAATGGTAAAGGAAAACACTAATTTAAAGATTATTTAATACCAAAACACACCTATTTTCGTTTTTAGTGGTATATATACGATAAAAGTTTCTATGACTTTAACCGTAGTAATACCAACTAAAAACGAAGAGAATAATATCACAAACATACTTGATTGCTTAAACAATCAAACTTTTAAGAATTTCAGCATCATAATATCTGATGCTGATTCTTTTGATAATACAATTTCCAAAATAAATAAACACGTTCTCAACTACAAAATAAAAGTTGTTAAAGGTGGAATGCCGTCTGTTGGTCGAAATAATGGAGCTAAAGAAAGTAAATCAACTTTCTTATTATTCATTGACGCAGATACTACCATAAAAGATAAAAAATTAATTGAAAAGTCAATCAATTTAATGATTGATGATGAACTGGATTTAGTCACAACTAATATATCTTGTAGAAATAATTCAGTAGTAAAGTTCATATATTTTTTAAACAATACATTTCAGTTTATTTCAAAATTAGATAAACCTTATGCTACAGGTATGTACTTTATGATTAGAAGAAACAAATTTGACGAATTGGGCGGATTCAATGAACAAGATCAATATGCCGAAGATTATAACCTCAGTAGAAAAGTTGATAGGAAAAAATTTGATATTGTCAATTCATTCATCTATTCAGATGATAGAAGATTTAAGAAAATTGGATATCTTGGAGTTGTTAAATTATTCTTAAAAACACTCAAAAATAAAAACAATGAAGAATATTACAAAGAAAAAATAAACTATTTCTCATGATAAAAAGCATTAGATGTATTCTGATATTTATGTTCTTTACTATTTTTATTCATGCACAAAGTAATATCAAAATTCTTTCTTGGAATATTGGGATGCTGCCTTATATCGAACAAATCAAAAATAAAACAGATCGTATAGTTTCAATTTCTAATGCTCTGGATAAACAGAAATATGATATTTTAATATTTCAAGAAAGTTTTACTAACAGATCAAGAGATATAATCAAAGAAAAATTGCATGATCGATATCCATATTCCTATGGGCCAATCAACTCAACGTTTAAATTTAATAGTGGTCTATGGATTTTAAGTAGTATTCCATTGCAACTTCAAAAAGAAATAGTGTTTAAAAATTCGAATGGATTAGATTTTTTAGCAAGAAAAGGTGCTGCCTTATTCACTGGGGAATTTAACAATATTCAATTTCAACTTATAGTAACTCATTTAGAAGATGATAAGTATCCTCAAAGTGTAAGAAATAAGCAAATGAACCAAATTTACACACAACTAATTATACCTTACTCCAACAAAAAAATTCCTCAAATAATTTGCGGTGATTTTAATACTGATCAAGATTCTGAGAATTATAATTGTATGATATCTGAACTTGATGCTCAAAATGAAGTTTTGAAAAATTGCTATACTTTTGCTGATCAGTTTAATGATGTTTATAAAAATATTAATCCCCGAATCATTGACTATGTACTAATTAGAAATTCAAATAATATTCAATGCATTGATAGACACGTTGTCATTTTGAAAAATAAATGGTCAAAAGGTTTCTATCTTTCAGATCATAATGCGCTTGAAGCAACAATATTATTCAATATTAATGATAATATCGTACAAAAAATAAATAAATATGAAAATTAAATCTTTGTTTATAAGCGATCTTCATCTTGGTAATCCAAATTCTCAAGCTGATAAAGTCTTGAGTACACTTAAAGAATATGAATTTGAAAATTTATTCATAGTTGGGGATTTTATAGATATGACATACTTAAAACGAAAATTCTATTGGCATAAAGATCATTCAACTATTATTCAAAAAATACTCAGGCTCTCCAGAAAAGGTGTAAACGTTTTTTATATCATCGGCAACCATGACGCTTATATTAGAAGTATAATTGAAGATCAAAATCTAAATGTTGGCGATATTATTATATGTAATGAATATGTTTATCAATCAATAAAAGGTGAAAAAATTTACATTACTCACGGTGATCAATTTGATGGCTTTATTATTATACATCCATTCCTATACTGGATTGGTGATAGTGCATATGAATTATCAATAAAAATAAATAAACTATACAATTTTTTCAGAAGAATATTCAGATATGATTATTGGAGTCTTTCACAATATCTTAAAACTAAAGTAAAAAACGCAATCCAGTTTATTAACGAATATGAGAAGTGGGCTGACATAAAAATTAAAGAAATGAAATGTGATTCCATTTTAATGGGGCATACCCATGTCGCCAAAATTATAGACGGCAAATATTATAATACTGGTGATTTTGTGGAAAGCTGTAGTTATATCATAGAAACAATTGATGGAGAAATGATATTAAAATTCTGCGAAGTTTAATGTTATTTCATTTCCGAACATGTGATCGGTGCTATAGGTTCTATGGCACCGATTATTGCTTTATAGCCATCCTTCCAAATTTCAGGATCAGTAGTTCTTGAAATTGCATTAAAAGTTTCCATAGCCGCAGCTACAATTGTATTAAACTTATAAGTCCTTTCGTAAACATCAATAGTCTTCTTCCTGATCATGTCAATTCTATTTCTTGCCCAATCTTCATCCTTCTGATTAGGAACATGAACTATATCACCGATTTTCTGATAGCCAGCTTTGAATTTATTTATAAATCTACTGCAACCAGATATATTTGAATCGATCCATTCGAAATCCTGTTCAGGTGGGCCAGCAAACATGATGTACATTCTCACAACATCTGCACCATATTTTTCAACCATCTCATCAGGTGACACCCCATTACCAAAATTCTTGGACATTTTTCTACCATCCTTCTTCACCATGCCCTGACAAATTACACGTTTAAACGGCTCGACTGGAGCATCCTCAGGAATATATCCCATTTTTTTGAACATTCTCCAGAAAAATCTTGCGTAAATCATGTGCCCTGTTGCATGCTCAGCACCGCCAATGTAATAATCAATCGGGAACCAATGTTTTATTTTATCCCAATCAAATCTGGTACCATCGAAATCTGAAATGTAACGAATGAAATACCAACTGGATTGTACAAAAGTATCCATGGTATCGGTTTCCTTTTCAGCATTTCCACCACAAACTGGGCACTTAATAAACTTCCATGTTGGATGATTCGCCATTGGATTTCCGCATCCATCGAATTTAACGTTTTCAGGGGCTATAACGGGGGTTTGCTCGTTGGGTATGCAACCGCACCTTGGACAGTTGATCATCGGTATAGGAGTCCCCCAATAGCGTTGACGTGAAATACACCAGTCTGAGAATGGACGCACTTCATCTTTTTCACGAATTCCATTTTTTATGAACTGTTTTTGCTGCTTTGTGATTACTTCAGCCCAGTCACCTTCAATATCTTTTATGGAGTCATACATATCATCAGCAAACATTGTAGTTTTGAAATAATATTGCACCATTTCTTTCTGCTCAATCTTTGCACCAGATCGCCATCCTTTACCATCAATTACTTGATTGGCTGCCATCACGGTCTGATCTACGGGGTCCCAATTCACCATCCCGATCTTCTTCTCAATAAATCCAGCTTTCCAAGCATCAATAAAAAATCTTTGCTCATGCTGCCAGTAACTTACATCACAAGTCGAAATTTCACGATCCCAATCAAAATCCATAGCCATAGCTTTCATTTGTGTTCGCATATGGGCGATGTTGGCATTTGTCCAATCCCTTGGATGAACATTGTTCTTGATCGCTGCGTTTTCCCCAGGCATGCCGTATGAATCCCAGCCTATTGGGTGGCATACATCAAATCCTTTATTTCGCCAGTATCTGGAAATTGAGTCCGATATGGTGTAATTCCGCATGTGCCCCATGTGAATACTTCCAGATGGGTAAGGAGCCATTGGTGTCACCATTACATTGTTTTTCATAACTATCTATTTTTTAAGTTAGTAGCCTCGGTGGGATTCGAACCCACGAAATTATGGTCCTAAGCCATACGGATATACCACTCTCCTACGAAGCCATTTTTCATATCGTGCCCAAGACAGAACTCGAATCTGCATGCTCTTTCAAGCACAACGGTCTGAACGTTGCGGGTCTAACCAATTTCCCCACTTGGGCGTTGTTTTTTTGGCGGAATACCGCCATAACTTTTGATCCATTTTTTTATTGCGTTATCACTAACACCATATTTCTTGCCAGTTGATAAGTAACTTGTATCATTTACTTCTTTTAAAAGTATTTCCAATGATGGTCTATCTTTAATTTTTCTTTGATTTATTTTATCACATTCATAACATCTATTTGATTTTTTTTGAATTTCTTTGCCGCATTCACAAAAGTTATTTTTTGATTTAATATATTTAGTATATTTTTTCTTTCGTAACTCAGATATGCTACTTTTTATTTTAGAATTGCAATACGTTACAGTTTGACTATGGCAATTTGGACATAAAATTTTCAAATTGGTTATTCTATTGTCTAAATTATCACCATTAATATGATCTAAATGTAAAGTTAATGGTTTTCCATTCCATTCATGTATTCCACAATTTTCGCATATATTTTTTTTTAAATTTTTTTCTATTAATTTTCTTCTTAAGCCTGAGGTGTTTGAATATGTAGAATTCTTTACTAAAATTTCATCAAGATTACATTTTCTCCCAAAATTTTTAAATCTCTTTCCACAATTCCAACCTTGACCTGTAAAATGTGAAATATCTATTTCATATAATTTAATATATTTCTTTACAGTTTTATAATTTCCACCAATTGGTCTTACATTTAATTTTCTACAAACGTCAGCTATTGACAACGATGTTTTAGTTATTTCTTCTAAATTGCTTTTCTCATAATTTTTCATATTAAACTTTTTTTTGTATATATAAAAGTTTAATAGTCGAAAAAATAAATTTCAAGCAACTCTTAAAATTTTTGTGGTCGAGGAGGGAGTCGAACCCTCATGGCTCTTAACCAACAGGCTCTCAACCTGTTGCGTTCTTACCAATTTCGCCACTCGACCTTTTTATTTGTACTCCCACACGGACTCGAACCGAGATATAATCTGTTTAAGAGATTAATGACTAACCAATTGCATCATGGGAGCAATTTTTGTGCCGCTGAACGGACTCGAACCGATACATCTTCCGATATGAGTTTCTTAGGCTCACGTGGCTACCAATTACACCACAGCGGCAATTTGTACTCTCACTCAGACTCGAACTGAGACACCATCCTTTTGAGGGATGTACGACTACCATTACGTCATGAGAGCAAAAAATGTAGCGAGTGTGGGGGTCGAACCCACAAGAGCACAGAGGCTCACGGACTTTTAAGGACCGCATGTTTGCCAGTTTCATCAACTCGCCATTTTTAAATATTTCAAAGAACACAAACAAAAAACCCCCAGTCTTTCGACTGGGGGTTTTTCATGATAGGGTTAAAGGTAACCACTTTAACACATCTGTATAACTCTCCCAGTCCTGTTGCTTTGTAACAATAGGTTGTTGAGGAGAAGTACCAGTGTATTAATGTTGTTTTTCATAATGCTATATATTAATATTTTTTATCAAAGTTTGCTATTTTTGAAAATTTATTTTAATTATTTAAAAAAAGTTACATAAGCAGTGAATAAAGTTCCAGCTACCAGTACGGTTGCTAATATTATTACAGCCCACATACTTAACAAAGTATCTCTATCACCTTTCCAAAAATAATCATACTTTGCAATAAATTTATTCATATTTTTATTTTTAAAAAATCCCCGTTGTGCTTAGCCCTCAACTGCGATTAACCCATACAGCATGGTTTCGGTATAAGGCGAATCTATTTCAAGATTCCTGTGAGCTTTTAGCACTTCGGGTAACTTTCATTCATTTGAACTGCAAATATACAACTATTTTTTAAATAAAAAAATTATTTACCAAAATTTTTCTTATTGGTTAAATTCTTCAAATTTAATTTTTCATTGGCTGGCGGTGGTGGAGGTGGTGGTGGGACTTCTGTTGAAGCCGCTGCGGGGGCTGCTGGTGCTGGAGCTGCTGGTGCTGGAGTTGCTGGTGCCTGAGTTGCGCCTGATTGTGGTGCGGGAGATGCTGGTGCCATAGGAGTTCCATCAGCATTGACTTTTGGTAATGGGGCCTGAATAGTATTTGGGTTGGGGGTTGCCAATGATGCAATATCTTGAGGTAAAAATGAGGTTGTGGACGGTACAGCCTTACAATAATTAATTAATTCGTTTTTAAATTCCTCATTTTTCAATAAATCACCAATTGTTATCATTGGACATTTATCAGCACTTGCGATAAAACTTTCACTACCAATTTTATCAATTGTTTCAAAAAACTGTCCACCAAGTGCGATATCATCATTTGTAACCACTCCATTGTATCGCTCACTATGATAGTTAATATAAATTCTTGCTTTATCAAGATTTGTCATACATCTCTGGTCTTTGGTGATACGAAACAAATATTAACACCTTTTGATTTTTTCAATTTATTAAGTGCTTTCTTTTCCTCATTCAGAAATTTTATAACAGGCGATGATATATTATTTACTGGAACTAAAGAATCTATGGAACCTTCGTCCATGCCGATTTGGTTGAAGAATATTAAATCATCTTCACTAACCGCCAGACTTTCCAATAGAAAGTCAAGTTTCTGTTGAAATTCCTTGATTGTTATAGGTTTCATAATTCTTCAACTCCGCTGCATCCTGTAGGAAAATTTCGATGTTCATCCAATCTCGAATGGTCAATATCGATGTACGGTATGACCTTATCACCCTCTTTAAATAATCTTATTTTTGCTGGGTATGCATCGTCACCAATTCTGATGAAAACTTCTTGCTTGGCTGGAATGCCATGCACCTGATCTTTTAACTCATCTATTCTCATATATTTTAAATTTAGTTTGTTTAATAAATAATTGAATATAAGGAAATGATAGGCATATGCACATTCCAACAAGCCCACCACCTAACATAGAAAAAAAATATGTAGAAAGTGACCAAAATGTTACTGGTAAAATATCGGCTGATAGCAATGAACATAATAACCCGAACAATGTAAAAAACACTATAATTACTCCGTAGATAAAATTTTTCATAGTGTCAATTTTTTAATAAGTTCTTCAAAAGTTCCTTCCCAAACTGGGGTGCTATTTTTTGGATTGCAAAATGAATAAATCCTCCAGAACCGTTTCATGATTTAAATATTTTGTTTAATTTATTTTTTCGTTCTTCTTTTAATTTTTCACACCACGGTGGGGCGGGGGATTTTTTGGTTCGTAATGCATAAGTTCCAACAAATTTTTCTCTACAATATAATTCAAATGTCCAGTCGCCATTTGGAGTAATCCGTTCACTCGGTACCCAACTATGCAATTTACATTTTTCGCAATCCATTGATTCTTGTATATTGTTGTAATCGTGAAACAAATTCATCCCTACCAATAATTTCTGCGATATCAGTTACGTGCGGCCCTCGATTGGCTCCAACTACAAGTAATCTCAATGGTGCCAATAACCTACCAGACTGCATATTAGCAGTGGCAAGAAAATTATCGATAAAAGATTGTAGTGATTCTTTATTGAATTCTTTCAATGTTGTAAGTTGACTCAAAAACAAACTGATTACAAACCCACTATCCATCTTCCAAATTTTATCGATCATTTCTTGTTCATATGTTTGTGGAGAAAAGAAGAAGAAATCAGATTCTTTCCATAAGTCTGGTAGCAGTACAACTCTTTCACGAATAAGATGAACTATTTTCAAAAGGAATTCATTTTCATCAGTTGGTGAATTGAAAGGTGTAAGAGTATTAATAGCCATCCCATGTTCGCCAATACATCCATGATCGCCTAATTGCCCAGATAAATAATAAGCTAATTCCTCATCGGTTTTATTAAGAAGATGTTTTTGATTAAACCATAACGCTTTCTTTGGATCGAATCGGCAATCAGCCTTAACAATACGATCTAATGAGAAAATATCGATAAGTTCTTGCATGGTGTATAATTCCTGAGTTGTTCCAGAATTCCATCCAAGCAGCGCAAGTGTATTAACTACAGCTTCTGGAAGATATCCTCGTTCTGAGCAACCCAAATATTTTTCACCAGTTTGCGGATCAATCCATGGGAGCATGTACGCTGGGAATCCAAATTTTTCACCATCCCTTTTATTGAATTTCCCCTGACCTTCGGGTTTAAGAATCAATGGAAGATGTGCGAAAACAGGATGTTCCCACCCCATAAGTTTATAAAGTAAAATATGAATTGGGGTTGATGGTAACCATTCATTTCCACGTATTACATGAGAAATTTGCATCAAATGATCATCAACAATATTTGCAAAATGATATGTTGGAAACCCGTCAGATTTATATAGGATTTTATCGTCCAACGTTGAAGAATTCCATGATACTTCCCCTGCGATTTCATCAGTGAATGTAATTATTTCATTTTCTGGAACTTTAAGACGAAATACACAATCGGCACCACTTTCAATAAGTTTATCAACTTCTTTTTGAGATAATGTCAAACTGTTTTTGAATTGCATTCGGTTGGCTGCCGAATATTTGAAATGCTCATTTTCTTCACGAAGCTTAGCTAATTCTTTTGGGGTATCGAATGCAATATAAGCACCACCCTTCTTATAGAGTTCCAAGATATTACTTGTGTACCAAACGCCTCGTTCCGATTGCCTGTACGGCCCGTATGCACCCTTACCGATAGCAGGGCTTTCATCAAATTTTATTCCAACCCAATTCAAAGAATCGATTATATATTTTTCGGCATTAGGCACCAATCTTTCCTGATCAGTATCTTCAATTCTCAAAATGATATCACCACCATTCTTTTTAGCAAAAAGGTAGTTGAACAGGGCTGTTCTAACTCCACCAATGTGAAGCGGTCCTGTTGGGCTTGGGGCGAATCTTACTCGTACTTTATTAATCATCTTCTCCAACACTTGAAAAAATTACTATTCCACCCATAATTAAGGCTGCTCCAGCGGCATCGTGGGCTGCGGATGTCCAATTTCGTACATGATAGTGCCTTGAATAAAAAATCCGATAATGAGTGTAATAACACAGAGAACGGCAAAATATGCCAATTTGATAAAAAGTTTGTTCATAGTTTTTTATTTTACGTGACCTTTTCGTTTAAGATATTCTTTGTTTTTGATTTTAGATTAAACATTTGATTAATTGAAAACAAAATTACATACTATTTTTGGAATAAAAAAATTAAAATGAGAAAAAAATGACTTTTTTCTTATAATATATACTTATACTAAAAAATGA
>Ga0209083_1001346_pt1 | contig 28638 bp, 28 predicted proteins | sample AM7aDNAmetaG_FD_184132 | JGI IMG/M metagenome (GOLD analysis project Ga0209083, IMG submission 184132) | Freshwater microbial communities from Finland to study Microbial Dark Matter (Phase II) - AM7a DNA metaG (SPAdes) (version 3) | ecosystem: Environmental > Aquatic > Freshwater > Lake ...
CCCCCCCTCGGCAGGGGGTTTTTTAGGCGAGGCTTTTCTCATGCCTAACGGGTCAGCTTGGGATTTTTTCCGACCAAAAGCAGGACGACGAAGGCTCAAAGCCAAAGAGGACGGAGATTCTTGGCGTTTTCGCGGGCAAAGTAGCTACTTCATGCTTGGTCGCGGAGACTGCCGACGCTCGCAAATCAACCGTGGGGAGGGGGGGTGTCCACTTGCCGCCGCCCGCAGAAGTCTTTACGCATTGCCTCTCAGAAAAAAATTACCAAAGCGGCTGTGGCGATGATGCCGGGCGGGCTGGCACAGACGTTCAGGAAGCCTGTGGAGCGCCGTTGACGCAAGCGGCGGCTTTCACTACACTGCGCGCCGTCTGCGCTGCCTGCCGATAGGTGTGGCAACAGCCAGACGACAACAACTAGGAGAAACAAACAAACACCCCGCAGAATGGGTGAAGATCAAAACCACGACCTGACCAAACCAATTTAGCGTAGCTACGGCTACGGGCTGCACCGAAAACCGCGAATTTTCCCAAGCCCGTCACAGAAACCGACCGAGCCAGCGCCCCAATCGGGCGCGGCTTGGCGCACTTTCTGTGACAGGCGCTTCGCGGTGCCTAGGTGCAGGGTGCGTTGAGTTCGCGCCCCTTTTTTTGCCGTCTCTCAGGCACTTCCCTGTTGCGTTTGGCTGCGCGCCAATTTGTCAGGCGTTTGTGGCGCGGAAATGGAGAAAGCGCGAATGACAGAAGACGAACTTAACTACATGCGAGAGATGGAAGATCGTGTCAGGCGATATGAAGCCCGCTTACAGGCTTGGCGTTTTCTCACGATGTTTATTGGACTGTTTGTTGTGGTTGGCGTTTGGAACGTCGCCACAGAGCCAAAATGCCTTTGGGTTCCCAACTACAAAAAAGAAGAAATCGTTTTGATTCGGCACAAGCTGTTTCACGATGATTATGTCGTCCGATGCTCGTGGCAAAAGAACCAGTATGGACGATACGGATGGTGCGCAAAAGACCCACAGGGCAAATGGTTCATTTTCGCCTGCGATGAAATCTGGCAAGCCATGCACGATTATCCGAATCCTGTAACTGGTATTGAGGAATACCCGCACGAAACGGATTCCGCAATCAACAAGAAGGCGGATTGACGGCAAGCAAGCTACGACGTGGCGTTCTGGCAGCAAGGCTTGACGCTGTGCTTGTGTTGCGAAACAAAGTCGCGCCCGTCGTGGAGGTGGTGAAAGCGAGGATGTAATGTTTTGGTTTCAAAAACAACTGACAATCGAAAACGCAGCCGATGCTCTTGCATTCATGGTGGATCAAATGGCTACTGATTATCTAAAACAGTCGCCTTGGGCAAAAGATGTCTGCAACGATCCTCGCGTGTCAACCGAGCTTCGATACCTGACAATGTTTTATGTTGATGGTTTTTTTAAGTCGCTTAATGGTGAACATGCTTGGACTCAGGGCCGTGATAAACTTCTCAAACAACTCTATATAAAGTGTTCGGAACAAAACAACCCGGCTCACCCGGTTACTGCGATGTTTACCTTCATGAGCCGTCTGAACGCCTATAACAACGCTATCCGCAGCGCCAAGAGCGCAGGGGAAGGCTCTGTTTTAGCGGCGAAAGAATTTGCCCGGTTTTGTTTCATGGACGGCAATGAAGGGTTGAGCTTGCTTGGGTCAGCCGTGTTGCCAATTATGCTAAGGCACCTCGGCCCGTTTGTATTTGAGCACAGGTTGGTAGTGTAGGGTAGTGTCCTAATTTGAGCCGGTGCGCGCCAAAATCGTCAGAGACTTCAAGAAACAAAGTGTAATTCGCAACAACTGATAAAGGATTCCACATGAACTCCGAAAAAATAATGGAAATCGTTATAGGCTGGATTCTCGGCCTAGGCTTCGCAATTTACGGAGGCTTGATCGTGTTCAAAACTGTGTTCGATTGGGTGGTTGAACGCCAGAAGCGTAAAGCAGAAACATTAAAGCGCCGCAGAACACAACCCCCGCCGTCAAATTGCGGACTCATCGCGAGTTTGAAAGGCCCGGCGGGTCCAACGAACTGGTCACGGGGAACTCTCCGAATTTGCGTTGTGCTCGCGAGTCTGTGGTCATTGCTCGTCGTCGGGTGTTTTATAAGCCACTTGGACGACAAGAATTCCGCGTCTTTTCTCGCCTTCATCGTCATCGTGGCGTTAGGATGGGTCGTAATCTTTGGAGTTTGGCTCGTTGGTTGGTGGATTGCGTGCGGATTCGCGTCGCAGGGAAACAACGAAGCGACTGCGAAACCTACCTCAGCCCCCCACAACCACTGAAACCAAAGCCAGAACGCGCAGACTATATGGCCGCGCCAAAGGCTGTGCCGCAATGGAGTCAGACGTTGTGAACAAAAAAGCTACAATGGCCGATATATGGCGGCAGTGGAGGAAAGTTGAGGCTAATGAAGTTGCCGGCGCAACGAAGCGCGTAAGGAAGTCCATTTCACAGTTCCAGCGACAATCGAAACAAACCCGTGAGGAAGTAAAGGCCAGCGAGTGCGCGCAAAGCGCGGGGGCGTTGATTGCAACACTGGCCGAGACTGGCGGCATGGTGCGCGTTGATGAGAAGATTGTCGCTATGAAGTTGCGGCAGTTGATGCGGACGAAGTTGGAACGGGAGATGATCGAAGCGGCTTTGTGGTGGCGCAAGTTTGTGGAGCGGCGGTTTGGAAATGATTACAGCATCGGTGAAAGTCAGGTAAAGTTTTTCGGCTTCAACGCTTCCAGTCCCCGCCATGTTGCATTTTACCGCACGGTGTTGGAACTGAGGGCGAATCATCCCGACTTCAAGATCACGGCTGAGGACAAGGAGCCATGTGGTTTTTTGGGCTCGCCAGATGCAATAGCGCCAAGCCTTCAGTTTATTCGGGATGTTCAAAAACGTTACGACGCTTATTTGAAGGCGCGGGAACGGGCGGCGGACGAACTGCGGCGGCTGATACTGCCCGCGTCCCTCGAAAGCACAGCTCGCCTGATTTCACCAAGCACGTGCGCGCCTATTATCACCGATAATAAACAACGTGCGATAGAACAGAAGAACACGAAAGCTGTCCGAGCGTTGACGAACTGCATCGAGAAACTGATGCTTGAAGCGAACCCGTCGCCGACCCGTGGTGATACCAAGGACGTATGGACGATACCCGATCACATCCGCATCGCAGTGCTAGTGGCAATGGGGATAATTCATCCCGACAGCATGAAGTTGTTTCAGACTGAAACTTTTTGGCAACTCGACGAGGCGGAACAAACAAAATTTTTACATCTCTGCAAAAACCCGCAACTCATCAAGCTGGGCCGCGAATTGTGTCCGGGTTTGCGCTCATGGCTCTGGGACAACATGCCGATATTTGAACACTATAGTTGGCGATGGGAAGCGATTCGTGAGGCGGCGATAGCTGCCGGTTTGTTGAGCGCCGGTGCGAGGAACGAACGTGAGCCGGGCGCAAATCTGCGACAATTGTTCTACGAAATGAAGCGCGACGTTCAAGAATCACTGGGTCTGAAAGTGTGCGTAAATCTTCCGGCGGGCCGTGCTCGGGCCGCTACAAAAACGGCTCAACCTCGCGTCGAGTTGTTGACCCCACCGCCGAAGATCAAAATCCCTGTCATAAAATAATCGTCAGTTTCATGGCCCGAAACGACGCTTTGACCTGACTGATAGCTGCCCGCCGTTGCCTTACGGTGGGTGGCATGAAACGCAGACCTAGTTTACAACTCGGTGACGGTCCGACTGCCCAGACCGTCCCGCCAAACGCACCGGCGGATTGTGGTGCGATGTTTTTTCCAGACTCGAAGACGGTTGCGCAACCGCCTGACGACTTGCTTCCGCGCTTCTCCACGGTAGATGCATCCCGGCAACTAGGAAAGTCTGTCACCCGCGTCAAGGAAGTGGCTCGCGAGCTTGGTTTATTGCGTATCCGCACGGGAACAGGCCGATGGCTGCTTGCTCACGTCGACATCGAGCGGTTGCGGGACGAATTTTGCCGGCGTGAGCGGAGGGCTTTGCAATGATTCCCGGCGAAATACTCATCTTGTTTGTCGTGGTTCGACTACTGCGTGTCCTGCTCGCGGTCATTTGCTGGCTGCCGGAAAAAACGGTTTGGTTTTGTGAAAATCTCGATGCCCGGCTGTGGCGCTGGTGCGAAAACCGGAGGGGGCAATGATTCCTGACGAAACGCTTGATCGAATCCGGCGGGCGAATCCGCTGGCGGACGTGGTGCGCGAGGCGGGTATCGAGTTGAAACAGCGCGGGCCGGAGTTGACGGGCTTGTGTCCGTTTCACGACGATCATCATCCGAGTCTGCGCGTGAACGAGGCGAAGGCGGTTTGTTGCTGTGACTCGTGCGGCTTCGGCGGCGACGTGTTCAAGTTTGTGATGCAGCGCGATGGCCTGACGTTTCCGCAGGCGGTGGAGAATCTGGCAAGGCGGGCAGGGATTCCGTTGAATGGCAACGGCGGCTCATCGTCCGCAGGGCAAGAAGCTGGCGGTTTGGCGCACAAACTTTCTTCTTCTTGCACGGGCGCTGCACAGGCACGGCCAGCGGTGACATTGCCAACGGCGGACGCGAAGTTTGCGGAAGGGTTTGCGCAGCGGCTTGGCGTGAAGGCAGACACGATCACGAGGTTGATTGCTGAAAATGCGCTGGGATATGACGCGCAGAAAAACGCGATTGTTTTTGGCTGTCAGAATGCGGACGGCAGCATTGCGGCGCTTCACTTGCGCGGCAAGAGCGCGGACGGTTCGCGGTGGTTCGCATGGCGGCCCGAAGGTTGCAAGGCCGGGCTGTGGCGGCTGCCGGCGTTGAAACGGGCGGAAAAGGTGATTGTCTGCGAAGGCGAGACGGATGCAATTGCGGCGTTGAATGTCGGCCTTGAAGCGGACGGGTTCGCGGTGGTTGCCAAGACGGGCGCGAATGTTTTTCCCGCCGATGCGGTCGAGCAGTTCCGAGGGAAAACGGTGTTCATTGTTTCCGATCTGGACGAAGGCGGGCGCAAGGGCGCGGCGGCTACGGCGGAGAAGTTGCGCGACGTGGCAGACGTGCGGATTGTCACGTTGCCGGAGATGCCGGCGCAGGATGACGGCAAGCCGCGCAAAGACCTGCGCGACTGGCTTGGACTCGGTAATGGTAAAGCGGAGTTGTTGAAGTTGCTGGACGCGGCGACGGGAGCAAACGGGCCGGCGACGAGCGCGGCGGACGTGATGACAGCGCCAGCCGAGCCGGTGCGTTACGGGCTGCCGAAAAGGTTCTGCTACGATCTGGGCGGATGGATTGCGGATTACTTCGCGGTGTTTGAGCCGCGCACGGAGCCGAGCTATGCGTTTCATCTGGCCGGGGCGCTGGCGGCAATGGACACAATTCTAGGGCGGCGTGTGTATTGGGAATTTGGAAGCACACGGCTGTTTCCACAAGACTACTACTTGCTGGCCGGGCGCGTGGCGGCGGCACGGAAGTCCACGGCGATGAACTGCGGGGCGCGGGTGGTGCGGTGTCTGGAAACAGAAGCGATGCCTTATCGTATGGCGGACGGGTTTTCTTACAACTCCATGCCGGATGAGTTCGCGGAGTTCAATCTGAGACTGCTGTTGCTGGATGAGTTTTCTAGCCTGTTGGTTCAAAATCAGACGGACTACGGCAAGGGCTGCGCGCAGGCATTCAATTCCATGTGGCAGGGAGTGGACAAGGTGCGGCTGCGGTTTCGCACACGAGACAAGAGCAAGGCAATTGTAATCGAAGCGCCGACGCTGACGATGCTGGCCGGCACGTCGTTGGAGTTGTTGCAGGCGAACTTGCGGGCGGGCGATCACGGCGGCTTTACGTCGCGACTGCTGACGTTTTACGCCGAAGGCGACAGCAAAGACCTGCCGGAGCCACAGGCGATTGAACAAAGCGAGGTTCAGACGCTCGCCGACAAGTTGCGCAAGTTGATGGATGGAGTTGGCGGGCGGGCAAGTTGGACGGCGGACGCGGCCCAGGTCTGGAATGAATGGTATCGGGCGCAGAAGCAGCAGGCGAAAGAAAATCCAAACGGCTTCGCTTCACGCAAGGGCGATCACGTTCGCAAGATTGCGTTGAAGCTGGAACTGTCGCGCAGCGGCAAAGCCGAAGTCGGCGCGGATGCGCTCGGCAAGGCGATCTTGATTGCGGACAAGGCGGAGGAAAGCTGGCGTAAGGTGTTTGGAACGGGCGCGGCAGGCGGCGGGTTTATTTCCAGCCGTGCGGATGAGGCACTGACATGGTTGCAAGCTAATGCCTGCGCTGAGGGAATCCCTTATTGGAAACTGGCGCACTGCTTGAAGCTAGACGCGCAGACGGCGGACAAGGTGTTAAAGACGCTGGAAGTTTGGGAGCGTGTCCGCGTCGAGCCAAGAACGACGGGCGGACGGCCAGCCAAGCTGGTCTTTGTGTTGACGCCGGAGGGGAGTGCAAAAAGATGAAAAGTCTGAGCACGAAACAGCAAACTTCTTGCACTGCGGGCGACGCGGGCAGCAATCGTCAGGTGCAAAAAGTGGGTGGCTTTGAGCACGAAACTATTTACTTCTTGCACCGTGCGGACGCAGCACGGCTGACAACTCGGCAACGGGCAAGGACGGGATATGCCCCGGTTGTGCGCCAAGCGCGCTCTGGCGGCAACGTGGGCGGAATGGCGGGGCTTCTGTGATCGAAGTGACCACAGCAACGGCGCAGACAATCAAGCCGCGTTATCTGAACGTGGAAGCGGCAGCGTTGTATCTCGGTATGACGGTGGGGGCGCTCTACAAGTCGGCACAGCGGCGGCTCGTTCCCTACCGGAAGAAAAGGAAGCTGTTGTTTTTTGATGTTGCAGAACTAGACGCATACATGCACCAACTAAAAGGCGTGGACGTGCGCGAGGCGGTGTCGCGGGTGTTGAACGGCGGCACTGTGATGGCGCTGGCAAAATAATGTGTTGACTCGTAATGACTAACTGAGTTAGTGTCATGCAAACAAACTGGACGGCGGTGAAAATTCAACAACAACGCAAGGCAGCCGGAATGACGCAAAAGCAGTTTGCGGAATGGCTGGGCGTCTCTGTGATTCAAGTGCAGCACTTGGAAAACAAGCGGCGCAATCCAAGCGGGCCGGTGAAGCGGTTGCTGGACATTCTGGCGGATCGGTTGCGGTCGGGTGAGTTCAAAAACGTCCAGTCCAAGCGAAAGCGAGTCAAGCAATGAGCGTCTATCAACGCGGTGATTCGTTCTGGTATGAGTTCGTGGTGCTGGGCGTGCGGCATCGGGGCAGCATCGGCAAGGTGTCGAAGGGCATTGCTCGCGAAGTTGCCGAGAAGAAACGGATTGAAGCACTGGAAGGCAAGCTGGTGGAGCGGCCCGTCAAAGCGCCGCTGTTCGGTCACTATGACCCGTCAACGGGCAAGTTCAGCGAGGAAGACGCGGCGGGGAAGTATCTGGCGTTCTACCGAGCGAACCGCAAACCGAGTTCAACCGTGCGGATGGAGGCGTTGCTGGCTGACTTGTGCGGGGAGTTTGGCAACAAACGCCTGACGGAAATTGACCCGCACCAGATCGAGCAATACAAGCTGCGGTTGAAGAAAGAAGAGTATGCGGCGGCCAGCATCAACCGGGCACTGGCGGCCATCAAAGGTCTTTTCACGAAGGCGGTTGAGTGGCGTTGGATTCGGGACCATCCCGCCCGCAGCGTGAAGTTCCTCAAAGAACACAACGCACGCGACCGATACCTGACGCAGGACGAAGAACGGGAGTTGTTGAAGCAGTGCCACGCGCTCGGCAACCTTCGGCTGGCTACGCTGGTGCTAGCGGCGGTGGATACAGGTTTCCGCGCCAGCGAGCTTGAAGCGGTGCGCTGGAAGGACGTGAGCTTTGAGCGGGGCGAAATCTGTGTGGCGAGCGGCTACACCAAGAACGGCGACCCACGCCGCAATCCGATGACACAACGCCTGACGGAAATGCTGACGTTGCTCAAAGGAACCGGCAAGGTGGACCCGCAGGCGGCGGTGTTCGGGCCGTATCGGTATCACAAGGCGTTCTGGAAGGCGCGGGATGCGGCGAAGCTGGGCAAGGATGTGGTGTTCCATACGCTGCGGCACACTTTCATCTCGCGTTTGGTGACGGCTGGTGTAGATATACGAACCGTGCAGGAACTCGCGGGACACCGAGAGATCAAGATGACGATGCGTTACTCGCATCTCGCGCCGGAGTCAAAGCGGCGGGCGATTGGTCTTTTGGAAGGCCAAGTCCCCACAAATTCCCCCACAACGGCACTTGGCGTTGTCGTAAGTGCCTGCGGGGCCCGTAGCTCAACGGTTAGAGCAGGGGACTCATAATCCCTTGGTTGCTGGTTCGAATCCAGCCGGGCCCACCAGTTTTGAGAAGGTGACTGGTGATTGGAGACTCGTAATTGGTTGCGCGTCGTTGGCTGTAGATTTCCGCTTGGAATGTCCAGCGCAGTTTGGGCGAAAAGGACACCCACAGAGCGGCGAAATCTGGTTCGCCAATCACCAATCACGAATCACCACTCACTCCCCGTCACTCGTATTTTTCCACCACGCGGAACGAGCCGAGGATGCGCAGATTGGTGGAGCGCGTGCGCAACAGGGCCAGCGCCTTGGCGAACGCGGGTTGCCGCGCGTTGCCCTCGCATTCGACCACAAAGAGGTATTCGTCCGGATTGTTCGGCAGCGCGCGAGAGACGATCCGCGTCATGTTGACCTCGAACTTGGCCAGCGCCAGCAGCGCCGACACGAGCGAGCCGGGTTGGTGGATCAACCCGAACACCAGCACCGTCCGGCCGCCCGCCCCCGCCGCCAGTGGTTTCTTGCCGATCAGGTGGAACCGCGTGATGTTCTGCGCCCGCGAACCGAGCCGCGGGACGATGACATCGAGATGGTGCAACGCGGCCGCGCCGGTGTTGCCGATGGCCCACGCGTCGCCTTCCTCCGCCGCGCGCTCCACCGCTTCCGAAGTGCTTTCGGTTTCCATGATGGCCGCGTCCGGATACCGCGAGCGCAGCCAGTCGCTGCAATGCTTGAGCGGAACGAAGTGGGAGTAAATCCGCTTCGGCTTGACGGCCTTGCGGCCGAGCAGCGACAGCGTGACGTGCAGCGACATCTCCTCGCAAATCATCAGCCCGGCGGCAACAAAGTCTTCGCGAATGAGTTGGTCCACCGTGTCGAAGATCGGCCCGCCGAGCGTGTTCTCGATCGGAACGATGCCGTAAGCCACTTCGTCGCCGGCGACGGCCTCAAACACTTCCGTGATCGTCCGGCGCGGCGTCAGCGCAGCGGATTTGGAGAACCGCCGGAGCGCCACCTCGTGGCTGTAGCTGCCGGGTTTGCCGAAGTAAGCCACGTTGACACGCGCGGTGCTACGCGCCACGGGCGTTTCTGATTTGTTCTTGCTGGTTGATTTCATTCTGGACCGTTTATCCGTTCTATTTTTCGCTCCGTTGAGGCAAACATTCAAACACTTTGCGGCCGAAGGTTTGCTTCCCGGCCCTTACGGCGCGCCACGCCGGTTCGATGGCGAAAAGAGGGACGATCACTTCTTTTTCATTTCAGAGCGACAGGGACGCGCGGCTTCACCAAATACCACATGCTCGCAGGTGCCGAGGCAAAACTGAACAAAGTGGTATTCAGCGGCAGGCAAGTCCAAAACGCGGCGGGCACACTACGCCACAATTCGTTTCGAATGCAACAGACAACCCGTGGCCGGTGGAGGCGTCACGCGGATTTGAAAAGTGTGCCGATGTTGAGAATCGGCGGTTTGCTCCCCAAAAAAACTGGTGCGCCCGGAGGGACTTGACCCCTCCAACCCTCTGATCCGAAAACGCCCTTGACAACCCCTTCAAAAATGGAAAGCCTGTCCCGACCACTGCGCACCGTAACGTTAAGCCCGTGAAAGAAGGCACACTGGCGCCATCGAAAGCGCAATCCGAATGCGAAGGGGAAGGATTTTGCCTTCAGCGAGGCATCGTCATTCGTCGAAAGCGGCTGTTTGTCCTGGCGCTTGTTGCCGCGTCGTCGGTCTTGTGTTTTTTCAGCGGCAACGTGGTCTGCGCCAGCGCGTCCCTGGGGCGGGCAACGGTGACCGAGGTCAACAATGATGTTCGTTACCGCGGTCATGAGACGGCTGAGCGACCGGCCAAACCCGCCGACGTAGTGTGCGGCGAGGATGTGTTGCGCACGGGCCAGAAGTCGCAGGCGGAGCTGGAGTTCGAAGACCGAACCGTCACGCGGCTTGGTTCCAATTCCACTTTTACGTTCGACCCGCAGAAACGGCGGTTTGAGTTGAAGCATGGGTTACTGCTGTTCGACATGCCAAAGCACGCCGGCGGCGGCACGATCGTCACCCCGGCGGGTACGATGGCGATCGAGGGCACGGCGGGTATCATCTCCTACCGCAGTCCGTTGAAGATCATCTGCCTCGCCGGCGAGATCCGTTACCGGAACATGCTGATCGAAGCCGGCCAGATGTTCGTCAGCGGCCTCACGCCGAAGCCGGTGGACATCCACTTGCAGGGCATCGGGGTGGGAATTCTGATGCGCCGCGGTTTGCCCAACAACCGGGTGGAACACGAACGCGCCAAGCAGCAGCAACTGGCGCGCCTGCGCTCCGGCGAACTGCAGTTGACGCCGTTTTTGATGATGGGCGAAGGCACTGACGTGCTGATGCGGCAACCGATCAACCTCTCGGCACAAGAGGCGGTCCTGACGGAGGTGGAGGTTTATCTTCGAGGATGGTTGGAAAGTCTTTACGGCTTGCCCAAACCGCCGCCGATTCAAATTGGCAGTCACGATGTGGTGGATCATGACCAAACGCGAATCTACACACAGCCGGGTGACGTGACGAAGCTTAAGGGATTCCTGAACACGGACACTGGTGAAGCCGTGTTTGCCACAGGCCATCAGGATATCCAGATCACGGGCAGTCCGCAGTTCCTTACCGGCAGCGGGCCTTGTAACGTATCGCTGGGCTGCGTGGGACAAATTGCGATTGATACCGCCGACCTGGAGTTTCCTGGTTCGTATCCCAATGCTTTCAACATCACGTTGAAGCTGTTCGCCGTGGAGGAGAATCCGGGGCTTCTCATCCGGGATTCCGTGGTGGGGAACTCGTCGCCGTCGTCGTTGGGAGGAACGCTGACGGCAGTTTCCCTGACCGACATGCTGGTCGAACGGTCCCAGATCATTACCTATGGCGGCTATCCCTCATTGATCGGCGCCGGCCTGCTGGACATCGAGTCCAGTCTGGTTACCGCCGATGGCCTCTTCGCCGGCTCCCCATACTTGGGCGCCGCAGACGTCACAATCCGGGATTCCAAGATCACCGCCAACACCACGGACTTCACCGGCCTTTATGGTTTGGGTGGTTCTGTTTCCATTAATGGCACGCTCAACACATTCCTCGACAACAACACCGATGTGCAGGCCCAAGGCCCGGCGCCTTGCGAAAGCATCAGGCTTCAAGCCGAGGGCGCCTATGGCGTGCCGGGCAACATCAAATTGCAGGCGACCACGGGCTACGTCCGGCTCAACGCCCAGCAGACCGCCGCCGTGCTAGGCGCGCTGCCCGCCGGCACCATCGAAATCACCGGTGGCGAATACTACGACTTGACCGACGCGCAAGTGAAGAAGACGGTCGTTCTCGATGCCAGCGGCAACTACGGCGGCGGACGCATTGACCTGATCGCCGCGACCGAGATCCAGATGACCCACGCCCGCCTCAATGCCGACGGCCCTGCCGGCCTGCCGGCAGGCACGATACACATCGAAGCGCCGACCATTACCATCAACAATTCCATCCTCAGCGCCAGTTCCGTCAGCGGCATGGCCGGGCGCATTGACATCCTCGGCAGCATGAGCGGCGTGGTCACCATCAATAACTCCATGCTGACCACTGCGGGCGGGTCGGCTGGCGCGCAAAGCGGTATCTTCATCACCGGTGGCACGGTGTATCTCGACCCTTACACCATCAGTCGCATCAATTCGGGACCTGCCCCAGCCGTTATCACCAGCCACAACACCATCTCCGGCTTGCCGACCACGATCCACCAAAACGTCGTGCCGTGACGGACACATAGACAACGGTTGGCGGTTTTCAGGCGCGGGCTTCCCGGCAACGAGAAACGGAGCAAGGGCGATCGCTGCCCGCTTCACCAAGCCGGACGTTCAAGAACTCGCGCCAAGAGGCGTTTTTCCCTGAATCCTCCCCCGTCATCACGACTCGGCAAATGCCGAACGGGTTCGCCTTGTCATCCTCACGGGTCATCATCAGCCAGCGCAAAATGGCGAAGTTGGCTGGTCACGGGAGACACACGACTGGGCAAACGGAGAGCATCTGGAAATCCTTATGCGCGGTTTGCTTCGCCAAAATCGAGCATCGTGGGACGGCGGCGGAATCCGCGAGTCTTGATCGCGGCATAGAGCAAGCCTACAGCGAACCAGATACCGCCCACGACCTGAGCCGGCGTCGGCAGGCTGCACCAGATCCAAAGGCAGAACAAGAGCCCCAGCCCGGGCACCAGAATGCCGGTCGGCCAATGACGCCGGCAGCCGGGGGGCGACTGCAACCAGTACACGCGGATGGCTGCGGCGTTCACACCCATGAAGGCGAGGAACGCCCCGAAGTTGATCAGCTCGGTGGCATATTCGTAGTCCAGCACGAACGCGCCGGCCAGTGCCACTGCGCCGATCAGCCAGACATTCAGCGTCGGCTCATGACGAACGTCGAGCCGGCCGAACACGGACCTCGGCAGTACGTTGTCGCGTCCCATGCTGTAGAGCAGCCGCGCCGCGCCGACTTGCGAGGTCAGACCACTTCCAAAACACGCCACCGCCATGACCACCGCAATCGCGTTCAACAGCCACGGTCCAGCCACGACGCCGGCGATGTCCATGAACGCCGTCTCGATGTTGGTGAAGCCCTCACCACTGGGCCACACGCGCTGCGCAAGGTACACTTGAATCACAGCCGTCAAGCCCGTCACCAGGCAGACCAACACGGTAGCCAGTGGGATGGTGCGTCTCGGCTCGATCGCGTCTTCCGCCAGCGTAGTGATGCCATCGAATCCGATGTAGGCGGCCGCGGCAAACGACGTCGCTGTGCACATCGAGCTGAAACTGAACGTGGCGGGATCGTAGAACGGGGCCAACGACACCAAGCCCGACCAGCCCTGCGTGGAAAACAGGTAGCGCGTGGCCGCAACAACGAACGCCATGATCACCGCACACATCGCGACCAGCAGAAGCTGATTGGTTCGGGCGGTCCAGCGGATGCCCCGGGCGTTGAGCACGGTCATGCCGACGCCGATAATCAGAACCCAAGCCCAGTAGGGAACGACCGGCACCAGCCGGTTGGCGCTGATCGCCCCGTAAATCACGTTCACGACGGGGATGATCAGATAGTCCATCACCATGGTCCAACCGGCGAGGAAGCCCAGGTGCGGGTTCAGTCCCCGGCCCACGTAGGTATACGCGGAACCTGCCGACGGGTACAAAGCGGCCATGCGGCCGTAGCTCACCGCCGTGATCATCATGGCCACCATGGCGACCAGCACCGAGGTGGCCATATGGCCGTGCGACATGCGCGTGGCGACGCCAAACAAGCCGATGACGCCCACCGGCTGGATGAGCACGATGCCGTAGAACAGCAAGTCGCTCAGTCCGAGCACGCGTCGCAATTTCGGCGAAGTTGCGCCCTTCGGGGTTGTGTCAGGGATGGCGGCGGGAATGGCAGGCGGTGAGCCCATGGTTTTCGCAGGTCAGGGTTTCGTGCTGGTCAGCCGCCGGGAAGCTCGTATTTCGCCCTCGCTCACGCCGTTCCCCGGCGCAGTTCCGAAACGCTCTCGATAACCGCGTCGCCCAAATACCGGATCTGCTCGGCCGAGAGACCGTAGATCGGCAGGTGGGTGAAACGGTGATTGAACAGATCCTCGCAGACCGGGCAGCTTGACTCGATGGCCGCCGTGTCATAGCCCAGTTGCCGCAGGATTTGGAACTTGTAGAGCGGGCCGAAGTGCGGGATCTGCGTCACCCCGCGCTCGGTCAACTTGTCCTTCAAGTCCTGGATGTCGGCGCCGACAACCTGCGGGTCGATCTGCAACTGGTAGAGATGATGCGTTCCCCGGGTCGTGCCGTGATCCATGGGCGTGCCGCGCAGTCCGGGCACGTGTCGGAAGCGGTGATTGAGTTCCCGGGCCGCCGCACGCCGGACCGCGATGATCTCGTCCACGCGATGCAACTGGCTCTTGAGGGCCACCGCCTGGATCTCCGTGGCCGAGTGGTTGCCGGCCACGAACGGACCACGCATACCGTCAATGGCCACCACGTCGTAGAGCCAGTTGGGGATCTTTTTGGAGAGATCCAGTCCCACGAAGCGGCTCTTGCCAAATTGCTGGCCGAATTTGGTATTGGTCACGAGGATGCCACCCTCGCCCAGGGCGTTGATGTTCTTCACCTCGTGGAAACTGTAGGCGCCGAAATGGCCGATCGTGCCCAGACGCCGGCCACGATAACTGCCGCCAAACCCGTGGGCCGCGTCTTCCAGAACGATCAGGCCGTGTTGCCGGGCCAGACGCATGATCGGCGCCATGTCCACCGGCCAGCCGCCAATGTGGACCGGCACGATCATCCGCGTGCGGGGCGTGATCTTGCGTGCCACGTCGGCCGGATCGATGTTGACCGTCTGTGGGTCCAGGTCCGCCAGCACCACCTTGGCGCCGATCGAGAGCGGGTAGACGATCGTGGCGATGAAGGTGATGGCCGGCACGATCACCTCGTCGCCCGGGGCCAGGCCGGCCATCTTGTAGGCAATCTCGAACCCGGCCGTGGCATTGGTCAGGAACAAGGCATGCCGGACGTCGAGATACTTCTCGACCGCCTGTTCGAGCTCCTTTACGCGGTTGCCCAGGGTGAGTTTGGTGGCCAGGCTCCCGGCCTCCGCCAGTCCGCCGATCGCCCGCCGCACCTTGGCCAGATTACGGCGGTAAGCGGCCGGGCGGCCCGGGGCCGCGGGCACCAAGAACTCGACGATCCTCATCACGTCGTCCAGCCGCAGAGGCTCGCCGACCGCCGGCCAGCCGATCCTGGCCGTACCGGTCGCGTAACGGAAATCGGAGATCTGGCCTTTCTTTTCCCGCTTCATAATGCCTCCTCCTGCAATCGAGTTCGCTCTGCGGCCATATTCACGAGCATACCCCCTCCCGGCCTGGTTCTGCAATACCTGTGCGGCGTCCGGATGAAGCTCCCCCTGTTGCCGGAACATCAACTCTCCTGCTGGATTCGGCGCCAACGTGAGCTTGCTTCCGGCAACACAATCCATCCTTGAGCACGTGAAACGCGTCACTGGCAGACCGGTGCATGTTCAAGAAGACCCTTCGCTGTCCACGCTGGCTCACATCCACACGGCGCGCGGGAAAGTGCCAATGCACCTTGTGCGGTATAAACCCCTAGGCACGGAGCCGCCGGATTATTTCGTGGCCTATCACAACGGGATGAGTTTGGTGCGCCCGGAGGGACTTGAACCCCCAACCCTCTGATCCGAAGGCGCGGCTGTGTTCACTTTACGCCCGCTCCAGTTCGCTTTCAATTGTTTCATTCGGCTCACGCAATTCCTTATGCCGTGACGGGTTGCAGCGTTTCCGACGCCTTGCTTGTAACGCCGTGAGCGTCTGAATGCGTCGCGGTGTCACCGTCACTCGTTGGCAACATGCGTCTCATTTTGATACTACATCCTCCGCCTTGTCTGCCGTGCTATTCTCACTTGTGGCCGCGCTCAGAAACTTTACCAAGCGCGCCTGCTTCAAGACGTGTTCGGGCCGTGTCTGGCCGTAAACCTGCGCCACCAACTGCGGCCCGCTCCGCTGCCCGATCAAGCCTGCAATCTCGAAATCGCCAAGCCCCGCTTCGCGGCAGCGCGTCACGAAATACGCCCGCAACCCGTGCGGGCAAACGTGCGGCACGCCCGCCGTCTTGCAAGCCGCCGTCAGCTTGTGCCGTATGTCGCTCGGGTCGCGCGGTTGCTTCACGTCCAGAGGCGAGGGGAACAGCAGATAGCTTCGCGACCGCCCTTGCATTGCCTGCAACAAGGCTTCAAGCTCCGCACTCATCACCGCCCACGGGCAAACGCCGCCTTTCTCGCGCTTGACGTGAACCAGCTTTTCGCTCCAACTGACATCTTCCCACGACAGCCAGCGCGCTTCGTTCAATCGCAGCCCCGTCAGCGCCACGAATAGCGTGAAGTCGGCGATGTCATGCTCGCCATCCAACCGCAGCCGCTTTTCGATCTCGGCAAGACTTGTCGGCGTGGGCGCTTTGTCGCGGCAATGCTTCACTCCCGACGCCACAACATAGCGGTTGCGGCCCGCCAGCGGATTCGCCCGCAGACTGCCCCGCCGCACTGCCAAGCCGAGCGCGTTGGACAAATAGCCAAGCTCCATGTCCACCGTCCGCAGCCGGCTCCACGTCTGCTTCTTTTGTTCATCGGTCAACTTGTGCTTCGACTCAAACCCCTTCGCACACCGCCACGCTTTGTATTCGTCGGCATTCTTGAACGTCAGCGCCGCCGCAGGCACGTCGCCGAGCCGCGCAACGATGCGCTCCAAGCCCCATTTCTCCATTTCCATCGTTCGCGGTTTCTTCGGTTGCATCGTTCGCGTCGGGCATTCTTCTGCGATGTAGTCCGCCACGATCTTCGCCACCGTCAACCGCTGCCGCAACAGCGATTGCCCCGGCAACTCCACGCCGCTGCGCTGGCAAAATTTCTCTGTGCGGAACTTCCGCAACCACAGCCGCGCCTCTTTCGGGTCGTTCGTGTCACAACTGCGCCAAGTCGCCTTGCCGTTGATTCTCACCCGCGCCACGATCTTGCCGCCGCGCCGGTAGAGACAATCGCCGATGCGCTCATATTTCGCTGTCTTCGGTTTTTGCGAGCACTCGCTCCATGTGGGCGCGGATGAATCCTCGTGGTTCGTGGGATTGTTTGTTGCGCTCCCATCCTTGGAGGGTCTTGACGGAAATGCCCCACTCTCTGGCGGCTTTTGATTGCGACAAGCCGAGTCGTCGGCGAGCGCGTTTGACTCGATTACGGAATTGCATGGTGATATACTTTTCCTCGTCAGGTGCATGACTTGATCCTTTCAGGGTTTGGGTTTTGCACTTGGCACGCCGGGCGGTGTAACAGCACTGCCCGGCACCTTTTCGCCTCCTACTATACTCACATGAGTATATAGCGCAACGCCTATTTTTAGAAATCGTTTGTCCCGCTCGTCACCCGCTGCCGACTTTGCCGAGTTTGTTTCAGTGTTTTTCATAAACTCCCTATATGAATCTCGCGTAAGGGTTTTTAGGAAATGGTCGTTTGAAACTCGGCACACTCGGCAACCTTCAAAGTGAAGATGGTGAATCCCTTGCGGTCTGTTTCTTTACACGCCGTGGGGAACGCCTTGCAGACGTGCGGCCAGAGCGCCGAAAGGCGCTTGCCGACGCGCTTGGCAGACCATAACGGCTTGCCGTTGTCGCGCGTAGCAGCAAAGTCCGCGTCAATCTCTTTGAAGCCGTCTAGCAGTTCTGCGGCGGTGCCGCGCCAAAACTGGTTCTGTTGCATGAAGTTGAGAAGCACAGCGCCAACGTCGTCATTTTCCAGACAGAACGCGCTCTTGTCCGTTTCGGCGGAGCGGAGCGCGGCGACGGCTTCCGCTTCGCGTCCAAGCGCCCGCCCGATCTTCACGGCGAAAGCGGCGAAGTCAGGGTGTCGCGCATTCAAGCCGGGCGGCGTCGGCGCGGTGTCGGCGAGTGCGGCGCGCAACGTGTGCGCTAGATGAGACAAGCCGGCGTCGCGGGCTGCCAGGATTTCTGCGCCAAGCTCGGCGTCGCTCGTTTCTTCGCCGTCGCGTCGTTCCATGCGAACAGGGAGCAACCGATCCGCAAGGCCGCTGTCGGCGGCAAAGGTTGGGTTTGCCGTCGTAATACAAAGCCAAGCGCGAGCGCGAAGGATAACGGTCTCGTTGTTGGTGTAGAGCTTGCGCCGTTGCGAGCAACCGTCTGTTGCGGCATTGGCGAGCGCATCGGCGAGCCAGCGACAGCGGGTATCAGCATTGTCGAGTATGAAAATCCCGCCAGCGTCGCAGCACGGCCAGAACGAATCCTCTGCGCCCTCCTCAACCTTGTGCGCGACAAACGGAATCCCGAAAAGCTCGGCAAAGCCTTTCGCCGTCCGCGTCTTGCCGCTACCGATTGCACCGGGAAGGCAAAGCGGCGGTTTGCTCGGCGGGTTACTCGGTAGCGAATAGAGCCAGAGCCGCAACAAGTCCTTGCCGTGCGCGGCGCTGCAATGCGCGTCTCGAAAAAGTCGGCATGTCTCGAAAGCGTCGCGCGGCTCGGTGAACTTCCACGGTGCCAGCGTGCGGCCAGCGGCGAACAAAACGCCGTCTGTGCCATTGTCTGCCAGCGTCACTCCTTGCGCCGTGATCTTCACAAGCTGGCCGTCGCCGTTGCTTAGGTAGATTGCGCCAAACCGACTTGCCCAAAATGCTTCCGGCAGGATAGCGGTTGTCTGCGCGCCAGATAGCGCCGCCGTCTCGACTTCGGCAAAAGCATATTTGAAAAGCGGGTCTGCGCGATTTATGCCGAGCCATTCAGAAAGCCACGCGCCGAAAGCGTCCGCCCGAATCCGCAGCAGCCGCTTGGCGCTGGCGTCAAAGAACATCGCGCTTTCAAAATCGCGGCGCTCCGCGTGAAAGTAAAGCCTGCCGACTCTTGCGAGCGCGCCGACAACAAGCTTGGCGACTTCGCAATTGCGGGCCGAGCCTTTGCAGTTCTCGTCAGTCAATATGGCGAGAATCTCGCCGCGAATGTCGGCGGTGATCTTGTCAAAATCCCGCTCAGACTCGGCCACGGCTGGCGCAGCCTTCGGTTTCCATTCCGGCGCGGACTTCGCCAGCGCAATCAGTCGCTGTTTCGCCGCACCCTTGTCCGGTTGCGTCGCGAGCCAATCGGAAATGTCCTTACAGCCATCAGGCACGGCGACAACGCGCACGTTGGCGGCAACGTCGTGAAGCGCGGCGGCAACATTTTCCGCGTGAGCTTGGCCGGGAGCGTCGGCGTCCGGTAGAATAACCACCGCAGAGCCGCGCAATGTCTCGCTGTAGCTCGCCAGCCATTTGCCCGCGCCGCCGCTGTTGCACGTCGTGGCGAAGCCGAGCGCGGCGAGGTTGTCGGCGTCTTTTTCGCCTTCAATGATCCAGACTTCTGGCGCGGCTTTGATCTGTGGCAGCCGATACAGAACGCGCCGCACGTCTTTCAATTTGTAAATCCATCCGCCCTTGTCGTCTGGCCGACGCTGTTCAAAATCCTTCGTCTTACCGTTGCGTCCCGGCTCGTATCGCACCACCTGAAAGAGCAACTTGCCGTTTTCGTCCCGATAGTCATAGGCGCAGACTTCGCGGCGTGGCGTGTTCGGTGTCGCTTGTCGCGTGCCGTTGCCGCCGAGTTTCTTAAACGCGTCGCCGTCGCTAATGCCTTCCTTGCGCGCCACGAAATCAATGACGCTGCCGCCAATCTTGCACGGGTCGCAGCACCATACGCGCTTTGCAGGATTCACTCGCAAGCTTGGGTGGTGGTCGTTGTGAAACGGGCAAAGGCCAACAAGCTCCGCGCCTTGCTTTTTCAATTCGATGCCGTAACGCGGCAAGACGGTTTCCAACGGATGCGCGGCAAGAATTTCGTCGCGTGTCATTGCTCCCCCACGCCGCCGCCTCCGCTGGCGTTCTTCGCAAGCCACTGTTCAAGGTCGGCAGGGCGAACGCGAACCGCGCGCCCGATCTTCACCACGCGCAGCCCGCGCTCCGCGTAGAGTCGCCAGCACGTCACGCGGCCAACTTGCAATTTCTCCGCAACCTGCGCGAGTGTCAGCAACCGTTCGCCGCTCGGCGCGCTGTTAGCGCCCGCTGTCGTGGTAATGGGATTTTCGCCGTTCATCGTGTCGCCTCCTTTTGCCGCCGCAACCATTCTTCCTTCATCCTCTCTACCTGCCGCACTTGAAACAGCCGCTCACCTCCAACCGTTCGCACTGGCTCCATTTTTAGTTCATCACTCAAACGGCGGACAGTGGCCGCGCTGCAACCGACTTCGCGCCCCGCCTCCGCTGGCGTGAAAACTCTTTCGCTTTCGCTCATGTTCTCAGTCTTTCCATTCCGGCAAAAAATTTCAGCGGGGCTTTTGCCGTTTCCGCCACCGCCAAGACGTAGTGATAACGTCCCCCTAAGGTGACAGAATGGATTTTTGGAAGGTCAGAAATAAGCGGAACGCTTATTCCTGCGGGTGCTATGGCTGGAAAGCCTCTGCAATTCTGGTGCTTGCCAACTCGTAGTTTTCCTTCACGGATTGAGTCAGCCGCTTCAATTCCCGCTCGTAAACGGCCTGCTTCTTCTTGTGCGCTTTCACCGCCTGCTTATACTGGCTCACCACCCGCGCAGCCTTTCGGATTTGCGGCTTCAACGCTGCGGCTCGTTGTGTCATGCCCCCTTTAAGCGCCTCTTGGTATTGCTTCCAAACCTCGCCCCGGTGATTTCCTGTGTTCCAGTCTTCGGGACGCTGTGGGCGAAACGGCTTCAACGCACGAAGTCTCTCACCGTGAAACTGCCACACCAATTCGCTGAAATCGGGTTTGGCCTTGTCGGGCAACGCATCCCAAATCCGCAAGCCTTCGCCAAGTGCCTTGGCCTGCTTCGTAAATCCAGTGTCCGGCAATTTCGCCATTGCCCGGCACTTCTTTACATCCCCGATCACGCGCGCGACATGGGCGAGAATGGTTCTTATCGGCCAGTCCGTCCGCACTTTGAAATCCATCACCGCATGGCCTTCCAACCAGTCCGCCGCCTCTTGTCGCCGCCGTTGCGCAAAGGCCGGGTCGTCAAATAGGCGCAGTGCCGTCTCGCGTAGATCGTCGTTCGTCATCGCCTCAACCCGCTTGCGCATCTCGGCCCGCCGCTTCGGGTCGTCAAGATCATCCAAGATCATCAGGTCGAACCGGTGATGCTGGAACACCTCCCATTCAGCCTTCTGGATTTCAACCCATTCCCCGCCCTCTTGGTTCAACTCTGCGCCCTTCGTGCCCCACTTGCCGGATTTCGTTTTGCTGTAGTCGGGGTTTGGCTCGTGCCAGATACCCTTTCCGATGCTGTAAAGCATCTGACTCGGCGACCCATCCTGCCGCATGATGCCGCCTACTACTTTCAACCACGCCCACGCGCCGCCGGTCTTCCGCACATAATTTATGAACGCATTTTCTTCCAACTCAGGGTTCACCATCTCAGCCAAACCCGCATTCGTGGTCTTGCAGTGCCAATCCAAATCATCCGGTTGAACCTTTTCCGCCTCATATTGTGCCCGCAATTCGTGATAGCCCTTGTTCCGCCGCAGACACGCATAATGCCAAAACAACCGCGCCTCAATTTCATCCTTCGGCGGTTTTAGCGGATGCTCGCTCTTGATGGCAAAACTCGCCCGTTTCTTCACAGTCACCGGGCGGCGAGCGGGCACTCTGCTTTCACCCCAAACAGCGCGCTCGATCTCTTCCAAGTCCAACATCGGCGGCAACTGCTTGATGCGTTCTGCTTCTGCCGAAAACTCCGGGTGCGCCTTGGCAAACTCCGCAAGATTGTTTTCGGCGCGCGGCTCCCATTCACGTTGCTGCTGTTGATACCGCTCCTGTTCCTCAGCAACCGCCTTGCGCAAATTCTCCCGCCACTGTTGCCGTTGGGATGGCTTCGTTAGAAACGTGAAACGCTTTGTGTTGGGGTCGCGCCGTCGGCGTATGAAATCAGCCATAAGCCGGCAGGCATTCAGCATGTTTACACGGGGCAAACCCGCCCGTCGTGCCCACAACAAATCCTCCGCAAACAAAACAAAACGAGGCAAGTCTTCTTCATTCATAACATCCGGCTCCATTGCGGCGGCGGCTTCGGCGCGGTGTCATCACCCATGCCGCGATTGTCTCCAATCGCCTGCGACGTTTCCAGCCGTTTCATCGGCCAGCTCGCGCCGTCAAACGCCGCGCGACGTGTAGAAACGCTTGTCTCGGCGGAAGCGAGTGCTACACTGCGCCCCGTCTGCCATGCCTGCCCCATGTCCGCCGACAGACAGGCGAGAAGCAGACGGCAACAACTAGGAGAAACACTCAAGACTGATCGAAGCCCAAAACTGACCCAATCAATTTTTGCGTAGCTACGGCTACGGGCTGTCCCGAAAACCGCGAATTTTCCAAGCCCGTCAGAGAAACCGACCGAGCACGCGCCCAAACGGGCGCGGCTTGGCGTGCCTTCTCTGACAGGCGCTTCGCGGTGCCTAGGGACAGGGTGCGTTGAGTTCGCGCCCCTTTTTGTTCCAGTGTCGCATTAAAGCAAAGAGCAAGGGAGAAACGAAACCGAACGTGGAGAAATCATGCAGACTTACGAATTCATTGTTTTGATAGCCCTGTTTCTTGGGATCATTGCCATCATTGTGATGATGGAACTGCGACGGCGGAAAGAATTGGCGCAGTTCGCGCAGCTTCACAAAACGCTTGTTGCTTGCCAGGCTTCGTTGCAAGCAATCCACTCAAGTAGCGGAGAACTTCACGAACCACTTACCGCCTGCCTGACCTCGTTGCAGGCGATTCACGCCGAAAACGAGGCGCAGACGGCAGCACTGGCGCAGGCGTTCGAGACAGCAGTGGTTCGCTTTGAATCCGCTTTGCTTCAACATCAAAAAGCGCAAGAAGCCGCGAGTCAGTCCACAGCAACAGAAATCGCCGAAGTGATGCAATCCACCTCCAAACAACTTTTAGCGGAAGCTCAGCAGACGACCATAGCAATCAAAACCTTACAGGACAGCGTAGAGGCGTCCGTAAAATTCTGAGAGGACAACCGTTGTGTCTTCAGTTTCCATTCTCTCTTATTTGCACTATTTGCATGATGTAAACCGCAAACTGCTTCAGCGCGGTGGACTGGAGAATGTTCTGTATCGGAAACCTGTCAGTCAGCATCCGTATTATCACCAACTTGACCAACCCGATCCGACACGTCCACGACATTGGCTCGGTTCGCTACGGCACATTCAAAACGCTGAGGCGCGCGGCGCGGCCCTCCGCCCTCTGGTTGGCATCGGATTGGTGGTTGGACAGATCGAAACCGACAAGGGTAAGAAACGCCTCGCTGCGCCATTGGCCTTTTGCAATGTTGAACTCGTTGAAGATGAGCGTCGGCCCAATTCTGTGGACATGCAAACGCTGTGGGACTCGGTGGCTCTAAATTACGATCTGCTCACACTATTTCTTGGTCAGATTCAGGAAGATGAAGGCGACGAGTCAGGTTTTCAGCAAACAGGGGTTCATCCCAAAACGCTCGCGATCTTAACCGAAGTCGAGAACGACCTCGAAAAGTTCGCCAGCGACACGAACCCGGAATCTCGACTCACTCCAAATGCGCTGGCGGCACTTATGAAACACATTCGCGATAATGTGCCGGAGTTTGGCAGCGTCAGCACTTCGACAACACCTTACGATCACCGATTGTTGGACGCGCTTGTTCAAAGGCGTCCACCGATGTTTTTTCCGCATCGCTTCTTTTTTATCGCGCCGGCTGCTGGAGAATTAAGCACCATGATGGCGTTGGCGGAGTTGATTCGCCAATCGGAAAGGAGACGGGCGAATGCCGTTTGATAATCCGCTGCTTGCCAAGCTGTTTGAAGGCATTTTGGAAGGCCAGCCGGTCAACTTTCGGGATGATCTTTTGCCGCAAGAAGAAGTTGAGAACGCTATTGATTTGCTGCCCATTCCGCTCTCACGCCGACAGCGCACCGCCGTAAGCAACGCATGGACGCACGAGGTTTCCTACATTCAAGGTCCGCCCGGAACAGGGAAGTCGCATACCATCACAGCAATCATGTTAGCCGCGTTGTTTCTCGAAAAGCGCGTGCTTCTTGTCTCACACAAAAAACCGGCGATTGATGTGGTGTATGGGATGCTGCGAAAATTTCTTGGCGATGGAAGTGCCGTTTATGCTTCAAACGAATCCGCACAGCGGCAACAAGTGCGTGGCGAGATTCAACAATGGCTTGAACGGCGCGGGGTTCCATACGGCCATGAACTCAAAGAACTTCGTTTCAAGAGGGCGCACCATCGCGGCAAAGTCGAACAGTTGCGCGCGGAAGTCGAAAAACTGGAATTCTCCATCAAGGGCGCGCTCGAATGCGAACGCGACTATTACCACCGGCAAGAAGCGTTCCACAGCAATCGCAAAGCGTATCTCAACCGATTCGGCAAAAGCAGTTCTGGCAGCTTGGAACTTTCTCGCGCTGCCGCCGCAGACCGTGCGTTGTGCGTTCTGGGGCAGGTTGAACGCTTGCTCGGCGAGGATGTTCGTGCGTCCGGCGGTTCTGCCCCACGCCAGAAAGTTCTGCACTTGCGACAGTTCTTTGCGGCTTGTGTGAAACAGTTTTGCGCCGACCCGTCGCGGCTCGTGCCGAATCTGGCTACCGTCAATTATCTTCGCGAACACCTCGAACTCACAGAAGATTTTCAACACGCGACCGAGACTTTGGCTCGTGTCATCCCAGAGTTTCTTTCAGGAGCGCGAACAACGCTGCACCGCAAGCGCGACGAGTTGCACAAGCAGCAAAGAGAACTGGCTAAGGCTTTATTTGCGGCTCACGTCGTCGGGGTGCTTCAAAAAGATGATGGTGAGGTTAAGAAATTTCGCAGCATGATCCACTATGCAAATCACACGCTCATTGCAGAGAAAATGCGTGACATCAAGTTTACCAAGGTCATTGAAGCGTTTCCGTTATGGGTAGGCCAGATGCGGCACCTTGGCGAGTTTTTGCCGTTTGAGCCGGAGTTATTTGATCTGGTGATTGTGGACGAAGCTTCGCAGGTCAACATCGCTGAAATAGTCCCCGCTTTTTATCGTGGTTCGCGCGTCTGTGTGGTGGGTGATAGCAAACAGCTTGGCCTCAGTGCTGCCGGCCTTTTCATGTTCAACCGCCAATTTGAGGAATTGATTTGGAACAAGCATTTTCCTCAGCCGGGTGTTTCCTATGCTCAGGCTGGCGAGCATTCGCTGCTCGTTAGCAAGCACTCGATTCTGGATTTCGTTAGCTCAATTGTTGAAACTGGCAGAGGCGCGAAGGCTACGCTCAACGAACACTTCCGCAGTTATCCGCAACTAGCCTCCTTCACGAGCGAAACCTTTTACCATGATGATGGTGGACTGAACTTGATGAAAGAGGTGCCAAGCAATCTGGAATTGGAATGCTTCAACTGCATCGAGGCAGGCGGCACGCGCGACCCGGAAACCAAGATCGTGGCCAACGAGGTAGATGAACTGATACGCTGGCTGACAAAGTTAATTCGTGATCGTCATTATGAACGCGACCCGGCTTTCCGAGCGCACGGATTCACCAACGAACACCCGCCATCGCTCGGCGTTATCTCTTTCTTGACGAGCCAGCGCAACGCCATCCGTGAGCGCGTGCTAGAGGAGTTTTCCCCGGCGGAAATGCAGCTTTGCAACCTGCTCGTGGGAACGCCGGAAGACTTTCAGGGAAATGAACGAGACATCATTTTCATCACGCTTGGCCTTGATGGAGTCAGTCGGTGGGGGCGCGGCCACTATGAAGACAAAAAGCGTTTCAACGTCGCCACAAGCCGGGCGATTCACTACACCATGTTGATCTACGGCGGCATTCCGCCTAACGCTCGGCTCATCAAGTCATACCTGACTCATTTCGGAAAATCATGGCGGACGCGACAGGAAAGCGAGCCAAGCGTAGCCGACAGCAAGCCAAGTGTGCACCGGTATAGCTGGGGCTGGAACCGAAAACTCCATCGCGAGCTTTGCGAGTCGGAATTTGAGCATCGCGTCGCCGACTATCTTGAAGAATTCACCGAGCAACACGGGGGAACCACAAACATCAAGCTTTTCAATCAAGTTCAAGCCAGCGGCGCGCTTGGAGTGTCAAGCTGCGGACAGAAGCGGCTGGATTTCGTTTTGCTTAACTCCGCCAACGGCAAGTGCGTTGCCGTGGAAGTAGATGGGCGCGACCATTTCATTGAAGATGGCCGTTCGTATTCCGAAGCGCATCTGGAGCGTGTGGAAATTTTGCGTCGTGCCGGGTGGGAGATTCTCCATGTGCCTTACTACCGTTGGTGGCGGAACGGTTGGTTGAGTGACCGCAACGACCCGCAGTTTCAGGAATCAGTCACCCAGCTATTTGCAGAGTTGAGATCATACTTGGGCGTGGCGTTGGAAAAATAGCGCGCGTTACGCAGGTTCGTCAGCCCACTGCCCGAACCAACCGGCGAACCGGCATCCCCAATGAACGTGTTGCCTATCGCGTCGTTGCCCTCGACACGCCAGCCCTGCCGCGATAGAAGCGCCTGCGAACAAGGAACGGAAAAGCCCGCGCTTCTTTCTTCTGCTTCAAGGTGTTTGTTGCAATGCGGACAGTCGAAGGCGATGTCGCTCATGACCCTAACAACGGCGTGTGGCTTTGCAGAGCGGTGGGTTTAACATCAAGTTGCAGATTGTTCTGGGTGAGCGTCAATCCCGGCAGGCGCGCGGCAATCAGCATTGAAGCATCTAGCGGTTTTGGCAGCGGTGTGTTTGCTACCAGCAGCACCTCGCCAAACTTGCGGCGGCTGGTCGCAAACAACTCCGGCGCGCTTGCCTCAATCATCCAAAAGCTTTCCGGCAGGCGATTGCGAAGCCGCTCGATCAACTCAGGTTCAAGACCTGTCCCATTCCACGTTCGGACGCTTTCAAGATGTTTGAGGTATTTTCCCTTACACACAAGCGCGCTTCGCAACACCAACCAGCCGCAACGTGTATAGACTACGAAACGGTCATACCAGTCTTCACCACGAGGCGGAAACTGGTTCGTAATGGCTTGTATGACAGCAAAACCCACCGCCTCAGCTTCCACTGCGCTTAAAGGTGTCGGTTCAGGTTTCAAACCATACATCAACCGAAAGTTTTCCTTCTTCAGAAAATGACGCGGCATACAAAAATACGGCCCGAAGTTATCGTCGTGGACCACGAAAGAACTGAGCCAGTTCTCGCTGGGGTAATAGCTCAGAGTGTCGCCAAAATAAGTGTGTTGCGCATTGGGCAACCACGTATCTTCGTTGAAAGTGTGGCCGAACACAGGAATCACGTGGCGCGATTGTCCTTTCGGGCCGGGATTGGGCTGGTCCAGTTCAAAGCCGACAAGTGCCGGACAGCCCGACTCGATGAATCCGTAGAGGTCTCGCTGGAATTCTGTAGGCAGCAACAGTTGTTGTTTTGGCTCGTGGACCAGTTTTTGATAGTGAATTCCAAGGTTGTTGAAAACGGTCTCGAAATCCGGCGGCCCTAAGCCTACGCTGTCACCGACAGTTTTGGTTGTGTGATTCACGCCGACAAGCGCATTAATGCGGGCGTAACTGATGTCGGCGTCCGGCAGCACAGAAGCCAGCGCCGAACGCAGCGCGACATGGGCGCAAACAAAGGTGAGATCGTTTTGCTGTGCGTAAAGCACGCCGCGAACCGAGAAGTCACCTGCCGAGGTTTTTATGTTGTAGGAGCGATGGCAGTGGATGAAGTTGTTCTGATCGGATTGGCGGGGGGGGTCTAGAACCGATTCATAAACATGCGATCTTCGTTGGGGCGGCCCGGCAAAAAAATCTCGTTTGAAAACCACGTAGCCGCAGAAATCCGCTGGTTGGTGATCTGCCGGAGTCCTGAAGAACGAAATTCGGTCAACCTCCGACCGTTGGAAATCCGGGCGGCGCAGCCGCAGTGCGGCATTTTCTTCTGCCAACAAGGGGCAATCGGTCTCCGAAATTTTCTCGACGAGTAACGACTGGTATTTCAGCTTACGCGCCAAAGAAAAAATACGGCGCATGACGGGAGACGAATCGTAATTCCGGTCAATAAAGAGGAAGTTTGAAAATCCCCGTTCAATACCCGTGTTTTGCCACGCCGGCTCTCTCCCCGTGGCGGCTCGAAAGCTCATACGACCCCAAAGGGCGTTAGTAACTGCCCACGCTTACACTGCGCGTCCTCGCTGTGTATGCCTGTGTCTCTTCGACAAACCTTTCAACCTCCCTAGACAAGACTAGTCCCTCCGTTCGCAAGGTGCTGCTAGGGAGAGATTGCGGCTGCGTGTGGGCACGTTGATTCCGCATGGTCACTTCCTGCAATGACGCCGTAAGCTCCTGGGTGGAATAATTCATTGACCTCGACTCCGTGATTCAAACGCACGAACAACCGCGCTGTTCATACCCGGAATCGGCCAGTGTGTGCAATACTTTTTCATCGCAGGAAAACCCGACGTTCCCGCCCCTATCCGGTCGCATTTACAGTGCGATACTTGCATTGCGCCTAAAGAATAACACATCTTGAGTTCGCCACAAAAAAACATTCGCAGCGCCGCGATTCACCCGCCACCGCACCCAACGTCTTCGGTTGCGCTTTCACCGCATACCGTAGCCCGCCTCATATCGTTCCACCTTTCGGGACAGCGCGGCATTGCGGGCTGTCCAGATCATGTTTTTCCGCCTCAACAATCCCTTCAACGTGTTCTTGGAAATGCCCA
>Ga0209083_1001347_pt1 | contig 28608 bp, 29 predicted proteins | sample AM7aDNAmetaG_FD_184132 | JGI IMG/M metagenome (GOLD analysis project Ga0209083, IMG submission 184132) | Freshwater microbial communities from Finland to study Microbial Dark Matter (Phase II) - AM7a DNA metaG (SPAdes) (version 3) | ecosystem: Environmental > Aquatic > Freshwater > Lake ...
AAGAAGCGCGCATCCGGTTCAATCCCGTTCGGCGCCGGTCTCTGACCGCGCCGTTTCCTTGACCGAAGGTCTTCAGCCTGCGACCAAGACCTGCGGTCAATCAAAGTGCGGGGTCGAAGACCCACGCACAACCTGAAAGAAGAAGCGCGCATCCGGTTCAATCCCGTTCGGCGCCGGTCTCTGACCGCGCCGTTTCCTTGACCGAAGGTCTTCAGCCTGCGACCAAGACCTGCGGTCAATCAAAGTGCGGGGTCGAAGACCCACGCCCAACCTGAAAGAAGAAGCGCGCATCCGGTTCAATCCCGTTCGGCGCCGGTCTCTGACCGCGCCGTTTCCTTGACCGAAGGTCTTCAGCCTGCGACCAAGACCTGCGGTCAATCAAAGTGCGGGGTTGAAGACCCACGCACAACCTGAAAGAAGAAGCGCGAATCCCGATCAATCCCGTTCGGCGCCGGTCTCTGACCGCGCCGCAGTCTTGACCGAAGGTCTTCCACAACCTATCCTTATCAGCTTGGAACGCTACCAGATTCACGCCGAGGCCGGATTATATTTCTGCACGTTCAGCGTAACCGACTGGTTACCAGTATTCGTCACCGAGAAATCCTGTCAGATTATTACGGATAGTTTGGCTTATTGCCAGCAGCACAAACAGCTTGGCCTGGATGCATTCGTCATCATGCCGACGCATCTGCATGTAATCGTGTTTGACCGTGAATGGAATTCCACTCGGCTGGAGCAAACGCTCGTGGATTTTCGGAAATTTACCGGTCGGGTATTGGCGCAATTCTGTGGCGAATCAATGCCGCTGTGCTTTGCGGCCGCGCTGTCTGCGGCGGCGGGCGACGACCGCGACCACCGGTTTTGGCAGCCGACCCGGCATCCTGAATCCATCACAACGGAGAAGTTCCACAATCAGAAGCGGGATTATCTCCACGACAATCCACGGCGAAAAGGGTTGGTCCGTCACCCGGCGGACTGGCGATGGTCTTCAGCCAAGTACTACGAGACCGGTCAAGGCTCCGCGGTGTCGGTGACACCAGTGGTGTGGTGAAAGACGGAAAGACCTGCGGTCAATCAAAGTGCGGGGTCGGAGACCCACGCCCAACTTGAGCGCAAATCCCGATCAATCCTGTTCGGCGTCGGTCTCCAGACCGCGTTCGGCGTCGGTCTCCAGACCGCGCCGCAGCCGTGACCGAAGGTCTCCAGCCTGCGACCGAGACCTGCGGTCAATCAAAGTGCGGGGTCGGAGACCCACGCCCAACCTGAGCGCGAATCCCGATCAATCCCGTTCGGCGTCGGTCTCCAGACCGCGCCGCAGCCGTGACCGAAGGTCTCCAGCCTGCGACCAAGACCTGCGGTCATCAAAATGCGGGGTCGGAGACCCACGCCCAACTTGGGTTGCCAGCCAACGCGCCGTTAAGCCGGCACACTCCGAAAGCAATTCCTACAGCTTGACCCACCGGTGAGTCTTGGCGGATTTTTCGACCGCAGCAAGGACGATCTGATTCGCCAAACCTTCCTGGAAGTCCGGTTGCACCGGTTTTTTATCCGCCACAGCATTCACGAAGTCGGCCATGGCATGCACAAACGTATGTTCGTAGCCGATAATATGACCGGGTGGCCACCATGCGCCCGCATAAGGATGGACCCCGCCTCCCTCCGTCACAATGATATCGCGGAACCCTTTGCGGTCCGCTGGGTCGGCGTTGTTGAAATACTTCAGGCGGTTCATGTCCTCGAAATCAAACACGAGCGAACCTTTGCTGCCGTTGACTTCGACCTGAATCCCATTCTTCCGGCCCAAAGCGAATCGGGTGGCTTCGATGTTGGCCAGCGCCCCGTTCTTGAATCGACCGATCAATAGTGCGGCATCATCGACTGTGACCTTGCCCATTTTATCGGAACCCTTGGCGACCAAACCGTCTTGCGCGGTCATCAGCGGCCGTTCTTTGACGAAGGTTTCCAGAGTGGCACAAATCTCAGCGAACTCACCCACGAGATAGCGGCCAAAATCAATCACGTGCGCCCCAATGTCGCCAAGGCTGCCGGAGCCGGCCACCTTGCCCTGGAGACGCCAGACGAGCGGAAATTGCGGGTCGACAATCCAGTCCTGCGCATAGCGGGCCCGGTAATGATAAATCTTGCCGAGATCGCCAGCAGCGATCATCTTCTTCATTTGGGCAATGGCCGGGACGCGCCGGTACGTGTGGCAAACCATGTTGATGACACCCGCTTTTTTAACAGCGTCGGTCATGCGCTTGGCGGTCGCCACGTCGAGCGCCAGCGGTTTTTCGCACAGAACCGCCTTACCGGCTTTGGCAGCGGCAATGGCAATGTCGGCATGGGCGTCGTTGGGGGTATTGATGTCCACAATATCAATGGCCGGATCGTTGACGACATCGCGCCAATCGGTCACGAATTGATTCCAACCCCACCGGCGCGCGGCCTGGGAGACGCCGGTGCGGTCGCGGCCGCAGATGACCTGCATGACCGGCCGGGCTTTGAGATCAAAGAATTTATCCGCTTTCAGCCACGCATTGGAGTGGGCGCGGCCCATGAATTTATACCCGATCATCCCGATGTTCAACGTTTTTGGCATGTTGTTCTCCGTGGAAAAAAGTTGCGGTTTTGCCGGGAATCTTATACCGGAAGAGGTCCGAGTTGTGCCACAAGAAAATAAAGGGTTTACAGCATGTCCAATAAACACGTGAAATTATTCATTCCCGGCCCCGTCGAGGTCAGCCCGGAAACATTTGCCGCGATGAGCCAGCCGATGATCGGCCACCGCGGGTCCGGCTTTCAAGAACTCTACGCCGCCATTCAGCCCCAGCTCCAACAAATCCTCTTCACGAAAAATCCGGTCTTTCTTTCGACTTCCTCCGCTTGGGGCGTCATGGAAGCCGCGGTCCGCAACCTCGTCGCCAAGAAAGTGCTCAACTGCTGCTGCGGCGCGTTCTCGGATAAATGGTTCGACGTCGCCAAGCGCTGCGGAAAAGATGCCGCGGCTCTCAAAGTCGACTGGGGTCAGCCGATTTTACCGGAGCTGATTGAAGCCCAGCTCAAAACCGGCCAGTTCGATGCGCTCACGCTCATTCACAACGAGACTTCCACGGGCTTAATGAACCCGCTGACCGAGATTGCGGCGGTGATGCGGAAATATCCGGACGTAATGTTTATCGTGGATGCCGTCAGCTCCATGACCGGGGTCAAGATTGACACCGATGCGCTGGGCATTGACGTTCTTCTGGCCGGCGTGCAGAAGGCGTGGGCACTGCCGCCCGGCCTGGCGGTGTTTGCCGTCAGCGAGCGCGCCCTCAAGAAGGCCGCAACCGTTCCCGGCCGCGGCTACTACTTTGACTTTCTCGAATTCAAAGCCAATCACGACAAGAACATGACTCCGAGCACGCCGAGCATCTCCCATATCTACGGCTTGAAGTTCAAACTCGACCAAATCGCCGCCGAAGGCTTGGAGAACCGCTATGCCCGCCACCGCAAAATGGCTGGGTTGGTCCACGACTGGGTAAAGGCGTGCGGTTTTGCGATGTTCCCGAAAGCCGGTTACGAATCGATCACGCTGAGCTGCATCAAGAACAACAAAAACATCGACGTTGCCAAACTCCAAAAAGCCTTGAAGGACAAATATCAAGTCCTCATCGACGGCGGCTACGGCCAGATCAAGGGCAAGAGTTTTCGCATCGGCCACATGGGCGATGAAACGCCGGCCACTGTCAACGAATTGCTCGGCTGGCTCGATGACTGCCTGAAGACGCTGTAATCACTGGAATCATTGGCAGTGCCTGAAATTGCTTACGTCAACGGAGAGTTTCTCCCACTCGAACGCGCCCTGGTCCATGTCGAGGATCGGGGCTACCAGTTCGCCGATGCCGTGTACGAATTCCTCCGGACCTACGGTGGCCAGCCGTTCGCGATGGACGAACATTTACAGCGGCTCTTTGCCAGCCTCGACGCCATCGGCCTGAAACACAGCTTTACCGCTCCGCAGCTCGAAGAAATCATCCGGGAAGCCATCCGCCGGGCCGCGTTCCCGGAAACGATGGTTTACCTCCAGATTTCCCGTGGCCAAGCCAAGCGCCACCGGGGCATCCCGCCCAATTACTCGCCCACACTGGTGATCACTGCCCGCGCGCTCGCCAGTGCCGCGCACCTTTGTCAGACCGGCGTCAAACTCATTACCGTTCCGGACCAACGCTGGGCACGGTGCGACATCAAAACTGTCGGCCTGCTCGCCAACGTCCTCGCCTATCAAGCCGCGCAACAAGCGGGTGCCAATGATGCGCTTTTTTGCGATGCCGACGGCACGGTGCATGAAGCCACAGCCGGTAACATCTTGATCGTCACAACCGGCGGCCAATTAGTCACGCCAGCCAAAAGTCACCGACTGCTGGCCGGAGTCACCCGCGACAAATTGCTCCAAGCCGCGACGGCCGCCGGAATTCCCACCGCCGAGCGGCGCATCACGCGGACGGAGCTGCTGGCGGCTGCCGAAGCCATTCTCACCAGTAGTACCGCCGAAGTTGTCCCGGTGCTGGCGGTCGACGGCCAAAAGATTGGCACTGGCAAACCCGGCCCGGTGGCCGCCCGAATTTATCAGCAATTCATTCGCCAGTTTGCGAGCCACGCCGGGTAGGCACTGTCGACTGTTACCTGGAGGGCGAGGCTCCCGCCGAGCCGTTCGCGAATTGTGGCATCCCAACCCGGCTCGGCGGGAGCCTCGCCCTCCAAAAGTTTGCCAATGAAAGTCGGCAAGTTGACTTGCCCTGTCGCACTCCCAGGCTGATTGTCCGCTAATCTCCGTCAATGCGTTCGGTCGTACTCCGCGATCTTCGCCCGCACGACCGCCTCGGCTTCATCGTACATCTCGCGGATCAGCGGATCGCTAAAATTGTAGACCCGTTCTGCAAACGTGGTCGTCGTCAACCGGTCAAACAGGCGCTGTTGCGCGGCGGCAATGTCTTTGCCGTAGATGTGGAACGAATCCGCCAGCCAGTGGAGCCGACCGAGCTTCACCGTCTTGCCAGTGCGCGCGGCGATTCCGGCTGCGATGATGTCCTGGTTGAACATGACAAAGCCGAACATGTTCATGAAGTTCGCCCCCCACGCATCATTGCTGCGAAACCGGATGTTACAGTTTAACCACCAGGTCTTTTCGGCCACATCCTCGACGAGCCGGTACCAGATGGATTGCAGGCACGGCGGATCGTAGCAATCGAGATCAATGCTGGGCATCCAGGTAATGAGCTGTGCCTGACGGGTGAACGGCTGTTTCACCAGCTTATCAATCACGTGCTCCACCTGATCCACATTGAATGGCCCGACGCGGACCGATTTTCCAGCCTGTTGCTCCTGCCAGGTTCCATACCGGGCCAACCGGCCATGATAGGTGTATTCCCAGCGGGTGTCGGCGGGATCGTTCATATTTTTAACCCAGTGATCCTTCGCGCCTTGAACCTCCATGACATATTCCCGCAAATCTTCAATCCCACCCGGGAAAGCTTTGTGAATCATCGGATCGGCCAGCGGTTCGTGCACGGTAATGCTCATCGTGCAATCCAAGCTCGGCGGGTCGCCGGGCTTGTCGTATTGCGTCTGGAATGCCACACCGTTTTCACGCAATGCAATCAAGGCTTTTTCATAAGCCGCCGCCAAAGTTCGCTCCGCCACATGCAGGACCGGAATGTTGTGCATGGCAATCATGATACTGGTGCCGCCAGAAAAAGCCAAGCGTTCACCGGCTATAATCCACGGGTAAGTGTTATTTGCGATGCGAACGACGGGCTAGGGACAGCCCGCTACCGGGAAAATCCGGGTAGGCGCGGTGTTCCGACCGCGCCGTCGGGCCGACCTACGACTGGCTAACGCGGGACCACCGGCCCCGGCCCGCCCCCCGGCTTGCGTCCGGGCCAAAGGTGAGGCAGGATGCGGGTGCAGGCCGGTAAACCATGATTTCTGAGACTGCCGTCGATTCAATCCAAGACAAGGTGCTCGCGGGCGTGCGCATCACGACTGCCGAAGCACTGGAACTGTACCGGACATTAAGCCTGCCCGAATTGGGCGCACTGGCGGATGCCGTCCGGCAGCGGCTGCATCCCGACCGGCGGGTGACTTACATCGTCGACCGCAACATCAATTACACCAATATCTGCAATGTCTACTGCACGTTTTGCGCATTCATGCGCGACGCCGAGGCACCGGATGCATATATTCTGTCCGTTGAAGAGGTCGGTGCGAAGGTCCGTGAGCTGGTGGCGATCGGCGGCGTCCAGGTGCTCCTGCAAGGCGGACATCATCCCAAGCTCGGCATTGATTATTATCTGAATTTGTTGGGCTACCTCCGGCAAAACTTCCCGCAAGTGAATATCCATGGTTTTTCGCCGCCAGAATTCACCCATTTTGCGGAAGTGTTTCAGTTGCCGGTCGCGGAAGTCATCCGCCAATTCAAGGCCGCCGGGCTGGGGTCAATCCCGGGCGGCGGGGCCGAGATTCTGGTGGACACCGTCCGCCAGCGAATCGCTCCCTTGAAATGCACCGGCCAACAATGGCTCGATGTGATGGAGGCGGCGCACCGGCAGGGGCTCAATTCGTCGGCCACGATGATGTTTGGCCACGTCGAAACGGTCGCGGATCGGATCGAACATTTGAATTGGCTCCGCCAATTGCAGGATCGGACCCACGGCTTCACCGCCTTCATCTGCTGGACGTTTCAAAATGAAAACACCCGGTTGCTCACGGCGTCCGTGGGTGCCCAGGAGTATTTGCGGACCCAGGCGCTGGCCCGGATCTTTCTCGATAATTTCCCGAACGTGCAATCGAGTTGGGTCACCCAGGGCCCACCGATCGGCCAGATTGCCCTGAAATTTGGCGCCAACGATTTTGGCAGCGTCATGATGGAAGAAAATGTCGTTTCCTCTGCCGGAACAACGTTTCGCACGGATGAGGCAACGATTCGCCGGCTCGTGACCGAAGTCGGCTACGAGCCGCATCGGCGCAACAATTGGTATCAACTCCTGGACTGACCATGAATTGCTATGGCCAACGGCGCGGCCGCATGGTAGTCTAAAACCTGTTAGTGAATCGGAGATGAATTTATGAAAGTTTGGTTACAATTGGGAGTCATGACCTTGGTTGCCAGCGGACTGCTGGCTACCCAGTCGATCGCCGGCACAAGCGACGTGTACCGGATTCAAACCTTGATCCACGGCGCATCGCAATGGGATTTAAATAATAATCCCGGCACGCCGCGGGCTCAGGCCAGTCAGCTCCGCGATGTGGATCTGATCAATCTCGGGCGTGGCCGGTCCTTGACCAACATCGTCCCCGCCAACGAACACCTGGCACTCGTGACGCAATGCGCCGATAACAATATGCGCATTATTGTGTACGACAAAACCACGCAAAGCAATCTGGTCACTCTGGGCTACTTGCAAGCCATCTCGGTGATCGAAAGCCTCCGCGGCAAGCGGTATACACGCAATGTCATTTCGGAGTTGACGCTCAACTTTGCCAACACCAATCCATCGAACGAATTAACCGGCGGGATATTTTTTGCCGCCGGCTCGATCCTCTCCGACTCCAATCAATGTCTCATCAGCTATCACGCCAACCTCATCGGGGCGCTGGGGGCTTCGTTTTTCTTTACCAACACAATTGTCACCAACGTCACGGACATCACCGTTACCAACACCATCACGAACACCTATTACGTCGTCTCCAACTTCACCGTCAACGTCTCCAGCACCGTGCTGACCGCCGGCGGCAAAAAACTGGGAACCCTGATTGAACCGTAACCTCAGCCCCCGGATCATGTCTGGCAAGAAACTATTGCTGATTGGCGCCGCCGGCCTGGCCGGCTTCGCCGCGCTCACAGTCTGGGCGATTAACACGGCCAATCCGCCGCGCCGTACAACTGCCAGCTTGACGGGTGTGGCGCAACGCCCCCTGACCCAACTCGCCACAATCGACGTCCTCCCTCTCAACAGCGCCAATCTGGTCAACCTCGCTCTGGGCCGCCGCGTCGGCGACACCAATTTCCCGAAGCAGGTGCTCGCGCTCACGGTCACGTGCGATCTCACCGCTGCCAACCTGATCATCTTCGACCAATCGGTCTCGAACACCCTCGCCACTCTGGCGACGAACCTCAGTTTTGATTTTGTCCAGAGCCCGATTGTCAATCCGACAATCGCCCAGGCACTTGGCAGCACCAATCAAATTGTGCGGTTTATTGCGCGCCTCCAAATCCAACCCAGTGGCAGCGTGAGTAACGCCCTGCGCGGCGGAGTTCTGACCGTGGCCGGGCGCGCCCATCGGGATACCGTGACCGGGTGCCTCGCGCCAGTGCCCGTGCACCTCGATACCGACCTCTATGACAAGACCTTTCTCCTCAAGGATGTCCCGCGCCAGAAAGACCGGGATAAAGCAAGTTTGATCGATCGGACCGGGTTGGCACAGGTCATCGGCGTCCTCGATGTCGTGGCCGACTACGTAACCAACACAGTCATCATCCCAACTGGCAACCTCAGCATTCGGCGCAGCGCCGAGATTATCAAATGAAATCAACCCGTTGGATTTTCCTCAGCTTGACCGGCTTGGCGGTGATTCTCACCTCCGCGTATGCCCTGGTCACCACGCGAACGTTTCGAACCGTGGCCCAGTTCTACACCTTTACCCAGGGCAAAAACACCGCGACCACCCTCGCCGGGTCCAACCTTGCGAATCTGGCCATGGGACGAGCCGCCACCAGCACCACCGCGCCAAACCAGGTGTTGGCGTTGACGTTGCCCTGTGATTTTAGCTCGGCCAGTCTGGTGGTCTACGACCAATCCACCGCCCACATCGTTGCCACTGTGGCCAATGCCGGCGACCTGACTCCGCTCGTCCAGATCGTCACCAACCGGGATAACCAAATCCGATTTCTCGCACAATTCCAAATCAACCACGTGGGCACGCCAGCCAATGGGTTATTGGGAGGCTACCTCACCATCGCCGGCCGCCTCCATGCCAACCGCACGAATGGCTGTCCGGAAGCCGTTGCAATCCGACTCGATCACGACCGGCACGATCACAACTTTGGCGATCAAGATGTCCCGCGGAGTGTGGATCCCGACTCGGCGCACACGAACCTGCGCACCGGCCTCGCCCACGGTGCCGGCGTGATTAACGCCGTGCAAAATGGCATCACCAATACCATTCTGATTCCGTATGGTTTCCTGAGTATCCGGGGCGTTCAGCCGTGACATGCGCATCCTCTTCCTCGGGACTGCGGAACTTGCCTGCCCCTGTCTGGAAGCGATTCACCGCCTGACCAGCCACGAGCTGATCGGCGTCATCACCCAACCGGATAAACCCAAAGGCCGGTCCCTCCAACTCGCGCCCCCACCGGTCAAACGCACCGCGATTGCCCTGGGAGTCCCGGTCGCCCAACCGGAAAAGATCCGGACCGCGATTGAAGAAATTCGTGCCCAGCACCCCGATTTGATCGTCGTCGTCGCCTACGGCCAGATTTTGCCGCAGTCGCTTTTGGATATTCCGGGACGGGGCTGCATCAACGTCCACACCTCTCTCCTGCCACGCTGGCGCGGCGCCTCGCCGATTCAATCCGCCATTCTCGCTGGTGACAGCGAAACCGGCGTAACCCTGATGTTTATGGATGCGCAGCTTGACCACGGCGACATCATCCGCCAACGCCGCGAACCGATCCGCTCCGCTGATACCGGCGCCACGCTGCACGACCGGCTCGCCACGCTCGGCGCGAATCTGCTGGCGGAAACACTCACGCTGGCCGACTGGCCGCGCCAGGTGCAAGACGAAGCGCAGGTCACCCACGCCCGGAAGTTCACCAAGGCGGATGGCCGGATCGATTGGACAAAATCGGCGGTGGAGATTGATCGGCAAGTCCGGGCTTTCAATCCCTGGCCGGGGGCATTCACCGACCGGGATGGAACCCTGCTCAAAATTTGGAAAGTGGAACTGCTGTCGGGTCCGGCGACCGGTGTCGACATCGTCAACACAGGGGCGGGCGCCTTACGATTGCTCGAAGTCCAACCCGCCGGCGGCAAGCGCATGCCCTTCGCCGCCTACGCCCGCGGCCACCTGCATCAATCTTAAATTGGCGGGCGAGCCTCCCGGCGAGCCGCTGTTACTTCAACAATGGAATAAACGCCGGGGTCCATGCCCGAGTCTCAGCGGATGCAGTCCCACCAGTGTTCGACGAAGAACTTTTTCTCGTAGGTCAGCAACCGATCGGAGGTCCCGAGCAGCGGGCGCAACGTCGTGGTCATTTGCACACAGACCAACACAAACATCAGGCACCACAACGCCAGATGTCCGCGCATTCCTCCGAGTGCGCGAATCAACAACCGCAGTCCTGCGCAGGTCCCCACCCCCCAGATCAGGAGATGCACCATCCCCATCCCCGCCAGTGAGTGGGTGGACACCGAAAACAACCACGCGGCCGGTGCCGCGCCGAGCAGCAACAGCGTGCTCAATGCGACCGCCGCCAATAGATAGCCGGCGACCGCCCGCACTTTTACGTCCCGGCCACTCAAACAAGCCGCCATGTACAACCCGGGCAGGCAAACCACTGCACTGCCGATAATCCCGGCAATCAACTTAACCGGAGCCGCCCAAAATTGCACGCCGCCGGAAAACGTGCCCAGCACCACGCCATAGACTCCGGCACTGATCAACAGCGCCAGCGCCAGTCCGATCAACCGCTGAGGCTCTGCCACCTCCGCCAGACGGATAACTTGTTGCGGTCGCTTCAACAGCGCCTCCACCACTTCCATTGGACTTTCCGGAAAGGGCCTACCGATTACCGGCGGCACTGACTCGTTACCTACTTGATCGCTCATGGCTGACTCCTTGGGTTGGTTGGGGTTGTAATAAGTGCACCGTACGCTCCACGGCATACTCGAAGAAATTGCGCTGGAATGGATGTTCCTGAATGAATATCACCGGCGTCCCTGGCGATCCGATAAACGGGCTGATGATCCACGACACCTGCGTGCCCACCACCAGATTCCCGGCCAGCCATACGGCCAACACTCGCCCCGCGAGCCGGCGGTTGCCGCAGCGCCGCCAGAGCCAGCGCCACAGTCGGACATTGGCCGCCACACCTGCGTACGCAATCGCCGCCACGTGCGCCAGCAACACCACACTGTAGCCGCGATCGGTTGCCGGGGCACTCCACGCCAACAACAATGCCACCGGTGCCCACGCTGCCAGCAGCAGCGTGGCGACAACAAAACTCATCAGAATGGCCTCGAATGATTCCCGAAACGTCAACGGTGCGCCAAGCATTTGGGCCAACATTCCGTTCAACACCGCGTTTCCCAACATCGTCGCAAAAATCAGCACTGGAAATTTCACAGCCGCGTAGGCTGCCTGTTCAGGTGCCTGCCACCACCCCACCGTTGCGCCGTACACTGCGGACCCGGCCACCACCACGCCGGCACAGAGCCAATTCCAGCCCGGCGTCGGCTCGGTCCGGTCCAGTTCACCGCGACACAACGCTGCCAGCCGGCACCCGTTCATGCCACAACCTCCGGCGCAAATTGCATCGCCAAGGCCAGGAGCCAATGCGCGACGGCATCAATCACTTCATCCGGCGTCGAAGTCCCAGCCGTAATCCCAACCGTCTCAACCTCCGCAAACCAAGCTGCATTTAGTTCCGCAGCACATTCCACCCGAAACACATGCCGACAATGCTGTGCACACGTTTCCGCCAGTTCGCGCGTATTGTTGCTCTGCCGACCGCCGATGACCACTACCGCATCACACTGCTGCGCCAGTTCCACTGCTGCATGCTGCCGCTGCTTGGTCGGCTGACAAACGGTATCCACCAGGCGCACTTCCGCGTCCGGGAACCGTTGCCGGATCAACTCCACCAATTCCCGCACCCGTGCAATCGGCTGCGTCGTCTGCGCCACCACCCCATATTGGCACCGTCGCGGCAACATCCAGACTTCCTCCGGCGTCAGCACCACGTCGAACTCTGCCAAGTCACCGGTCAGCCCGCGCACCTCCACGTGCTCCCGCTGGCCGATGATGACCGGATAAAACCCGGCCGCCGCCAATTGCTGCACCGCCCGATGCGCCGCACGGACCAACGGGCACGTGGCATCCACAACGGTTGCGGACCGCTCGCGAATTCGCTGGTGCGCGATATCCGACGCGCCATGCGCGGTCACAATTGCCGTTGCCGTTGCAATCTGGCTTGCGTCCTGAACAAAACGCACACCCTGCGCGGCTAGTTCGGCATTGACAGCCGCGTTGTGCACCAGTTCACCCACGATGGTGACGGGTGCGCGGGCCGCCTGCTGGTTAACCAATGCGACCGCGTCACGGACGCCAAAGCACCAGCCCAAATGGTCTGCTCGAATGATTTTCATGCTGCCCTCCAGATTATTACTTTATGTTATAAAGTTAATACCCACAAAAATTGACATCAGGATGTCTTGGATTGTTCAATGATTTTTCCGAGTGTGGCAATATACTGACTGAACGCCTGCCGGCCTTCCTCCGTCAACGCGCAAGTCGTACACGGTCGCCGCTGGCGATAGCTCTTGGTGACCGCCACGTAACCGGCCTGTTGCAACGTGCGAATCTGCACGCTCAGATTGCCATCCGTCATCTTCAGCACGTCGCGGATCTCGGTAAACGTCAGTGCGGTTGACGCCGCCAAGAGCGCCATGATTCCCATGCGCGCCTTCTCGTGAATGATCCGGTCGAGGTTTTGGAAGTTCTCGATGTTCACAAATCATACGCTGTTTTGGTGATCGCGTACAGGTAAGCGCCGACGCCCAGATGCAACAATCCAAAGAACACTCCCATGGTCACATGCGCCCACCCCTCAGTGATTGGGATCGTGATCCGGCACGTGGATAGAATCATGATCTGAATCGCACCACCGGCGATAAACACCCACCCCAGCACACGCAAGCGCTGGGGCGCGAAAAAGCCGGCCGCGTGCAGCGCGCACCCATACAACATCAACCAGAAGCTTGCCACAGCGGGCGCGAACCCGTGCTGTCCCAGTGCTGCCGTGACAACGGCGGCGACGAACAGCCCCGGCAACAACGCCTGGACGACCCGGCGTGTCGGCGGTGACCAGAACGGTTCCCCATCTTTCAGCGCTTGCCGGCGCGTCAGGACTAATGCCGCCACCAGCACCACGACTGCCACGCTCGCCCAGTACAATACAAAGGGTGGCTGCCACAGAAATCCAACCAGCGCCGCCAGCGTTCCGATACTTCCCGTCATCACCATCACCGGCGCCAGCGCCCGCCGGTACACCGCAGTGCGTTCCATTAAAGTCCGGATCACCTGCAAATTGTTTTCCGCCAGTTGCTCGTTCATGACACTACCTTTATACTATAAAGCTTATAGTGTCAACACTAGTTTACCGCGCCCGGGTGCTGCAAAGTGGAGAGATCGCCCCCGGGGATGTGGCCGATTGGACACAACTGACGCAACCGGTCGGCGCGAACCCGCGATGATTGTTCCGTCGGCAACCTTCCAGAAACACTTCGCGAATCTCGATCCGCAAGTTCAACAACGGATTGTCGCGAAAGTCGAAGAAGTGGATCGCCAACCGCAAGTTGTGCGTGGGTCTCCGACCCCGCACTTTGATGACCGCAGGTCTTGAGTAAGTCGGCCGGAGACCTTCGGTCAAGGCTGCGGCGCGGTCAGAGACCGGCGCCGAACAGGATTGCGTTTTGTATGACTGCGATTTGACGAACAGCCGGCTCTTGCTGCTGACGGTGCGCCATCGCCGCGAAGTCTACCGGTAAGACTCGGCTCCGCGGCGCGAAGCCCTGCGGGCATTCGCGCCCGACAATTTTCCGGTATTTTTTGTAGGGCTGGCAGCCGAAAGGTGCAAATTTCCAAACGCGTTCTAACGCAGTGCCAGCAGGGCAAACATCCGGCCGGTTTGGCCGCGTTCGGCCCGATAGGAATAATAGCGGTCGAGGTGGCAAGCCGTACAAACACGCGAATTGTGAATCTCAGTGATGCCGGCATCGCGGAGCTGCGCTTCAATCCCCTCCCATAAATCCATCTCGTAATGGCACGGGCCAATGCACGGGCCGATGAACGCCGCACCGGCGCGCGGCTGCAGTGCTGCCACCGTGGCCCCGACCACATTCGCGAGAGTCCCTTTCTTACCGGAATGAATCAGCGCGATCGCAGGTGCCGCGCGGTCGATGATGAAAACCGGGGCGCAATCGGCGCACCGGATGATTAGCGGCAAACCACGCCGGCGGGTGATGAGGGCATCGACGCCCGCCACAGTGCCGGGCTGGTCAACAATCGCAACGCCATTGCCGTGGGGCTGTTCCGCTGCGGCAAAATCGGAATAGCCAAGGGCCGTGGCAAATTGCAATGGAAAACCTGCCGTCCGTGTCGCATCCCGGGTCTGGCGCAGAGTGAAGGCATGCGGCCAACCGGCCAAGGGCGCAAAAGTTTCAAAGCGCATTGGCCGGACTGCTTTATTTTTTGGTTGCGGCGGCAGACGCGGGTGCAGCCGGCGCATCAAAAAGCGCGGCCGCACATTTGTAGGTATTGATGCCGTTGTCGCGGGTTTGCTGGGCGAGCGCCATTTGTTTGGCGTCGAGAAAAATCCGATTCAGGCCGGCGTAGGCGCGGCAGATGTGGGCTTTGACGAGCGCACAATCGGCATTGAGTTGCGCCACCGGGTGCCCGGGCGCGAAAATAATCGCACAGCCATCCCGATCAATTTGCCGATAAATTTCGACGAGGTAGCGCAGCGCTTCCTGGCGGCCCCCGTCGAGCAACAAGGCCTCCAGCAAGGTGATGGCCGCTTCTTCATTCCGGCCCGCAGCAATATAGGCCGAGGCCACGCTCTGGTAGGAATCGGGATTGGCTGGCGCCAAATGGCACATGTAAAGGTAGGCTTGCAGCGCATCATCGTACTTGCCAAGGCGCATGTGCGAGAGGCCGAGGTTCCAATAAATCTCGTGATTGCCAATGTCGGCAATGTCTTCAGCTTTGCGGCCGCGGAGAAGTTCTTTGCGCCGGTTATCCGCATTGAACTCATGATCCAAAGGAACCGCCCGTTGGAGGGTGTCGACTGATTTCTGGTACCACGGCAGGCTGGCCGCCGAAGCCACCAGCGAACCGTCGGCAGTGTGTTGAGCGAGCAGATCTCCCTTGATCCGGTAATACGCCCCCAGATGCAGGAAGACAATCTGGGTCTTGTCGGTGACCTTGACCGCCTTCTCGCCTTCGTCAATGATCCGGTCGATGTTCCGGTATTCCGTATCCTTCTCGTAGATGGCGTACGCCAGAGATTTATGGGTTTTGAAGCTGTTCGGACAGGCTTCCACGGCCTGGGTCCATAAGGTCACATCGTCTTCCCAGTCGAAATTCCGCTGGAAGGCGCGCGCGCCCAGCGCCAAGACGAAGAGCGCCAAGACACCGCGGGCCACCACTTGGAGCCAGATGCGCTGGGACCAGGCGGAGATGTCCAGGCGGGGAATAAAATGCCGGCAAATAAAATAAACAAAAATCACGATGAGACCGGCAAACCCCAGCGACGGCAGATAGAGAAACCGTTCCGCCATGATGCTCCCGATGATCTTGAGGAGATTGGCGGTCGGTAAAATCGTGAGGAAAAAGAACATGATGAAGAAAAAAACCGCCTTGCTGCGCCGGTAATTATAAATCGCCAGCACCAACAATCCCACCAGCACGCCCAGTGCCACCAAGGACTTCAGGTCTTCCCAGGAATTAAAGGTATGGCCGACAATCGGGATTTCATTGAACGAATAATCGCAGGACAAGGTCTGCGGCCAGACCAGGAGCCACAGGTATTTGCCGAGCACTTTGATGGCCGTCAGCCGCGCACTCAGAAAATCCGCGCTGATCAGCGGGTTATCCACGAAGGGAAGTTCGGGCGGACGCAATTGATCGAATACCCAGGACCGGACATAGCCCAGCGCCAGAAACGGCGGGACCAAAGCCAGATACCCCTTCCAAAAAAAGCCCCAGAAGTTCTGCACCAGATTGATGAACCAGTTCGGATGCAATGCCTGGAGCCGATACGTGAAATCATAGAGCATCAGCACGCCCAGGACGACCACGGCACTTTCCTTGCAAAAAACGCCGATGGCCGTGACCAGCATGAGGAGTAACAACCAAAAGATCGCGCGCACACCGGCCGTCAGCGAGGCAATCAACAGCACGCAGAACGCCATGATCACCAAGCTCAACACCACCCACCAGGTCGATTGCAAGGCGCCCGGGAGCGCCGCGAGGTGAAACCGATGCAGATAACAGAAGCCCGTCAGGACCGCCATCCCGGCGCCCAGCCCCAGCACGGCCAGCCAATTGGTTTCCGGCTCCTCATTGACTGTCGTGCTCTTGGCGTACAAGACAAACCCCAGCAAAACACTCAACGTAGCCAGCAGATCCGCCCGACCCACGATGTTCGTCACCGATTCCGTGACAATCGGGTGCGTCGCAAAAATCGCCGCGGCAAAGAACGCCGGCCACAGCTTCTCCATCAGCACCAACACCGCCAGGTACACCAGGACGGCGTTCGCCCAGTGAATCAGGAAATTCAAGACATGATACCCGGTCGCCGTATCCCGGTTGTTGAACACCGTGTAGTTGACCATGTACGAAAAAGTGGTCAGCGGACGATATAATCCGCTGACGGCTTTTGGCCACCAATAATCCTGTTGAAAGATTTGCCGGATATTTTCCGGCTTATTGTCGCGGAGCCGCGGATCCTCAAGAATGATGAATTTGTTATCGAGCGCAAATCCGGTATTGTGCAAGGTGTTCGCAAACGTCAGCAGAATCAGCGCTCCCAACACCGCCACCACAGCCCAGTGCCCGGCGGCTTCAATATCCGGCCAGAGGCGGACCTTGGGCCCCGCTTCTTCGGGCACAGCGAGGCCCGTGATGATGTCGGCGTTGTCGATGTTGTCGATGTTGTCGATGTTGTCGTCCATGCGTACCCAACTACAGAAATTGCGGCGCCGCACCATGGGCGCAAGCGCAGTGTGTCAGCAGGCTGCGGGAAAGTCAAAAAACTTTTCATTGCAATTCCGGGCGAACCGGGAGAAAAAAGCGCTCCAAGGATGTTCAAATTGACCAAACACGAGCAGCGCGTCGTGGCGTTTTTAGTGGGCGCACTGTTGTTGGGAACGACTGTCAAACATTGGCGGGAGTTGCATTCGCCGTCCCCCGGTGCGACCGTGTCGGCAGGCAGCCCTGCGAATTAGAAAATGCACAAACAAAATTTTACGGAAGCCATCGAAGAAATCTGCAAAGCCGATTCGCGCTATGACCGGGATGCGTACCTGTTCGTTCGCGAGGGCCTCGATTTCACCTTGAAACTGTTGAAGAAGCATACCCAGACGAATCCCGTCCACCGCCATATCAGCGGTCAGGAATTGCTGGACGGCCTGCGGCAGCATTCGCTCAACCAATTCGGCCCGATGGCGAAGACGGTCCTCAATTATTGGGGCATCCGCCGCTGTGAGGATTTTGGCGAACTCGTGTTCAACATGGTGGATAAAGGGGTGCTCGGGAAAACCGACCAGGACAGCCGGGCCGATTTCGGCAGCGGATTCGACTTTGACGAAGCGTTCGTTCAGCCCTACCGGCCCGCGCGGCCCAGCGCCCGACCCGCAGCGACCCGGCCGTTGGTCCCGCCCGAGCCGCGCCCCAATACAGTCCGGGCCAGCAAACCGAAAAAATTGAGCAACGGCTCGAATTAGCTGTCAGTATTCCCATGCATATCTCTTCCGCCGGGCGCGGCCTGCTGGTCGCCGCCACATTATTTGGAACGCGCACCATGGCTACAGAATCCACCGTCACCACCTTGCCGGTTCACAAGACCGTTCTCGAGAACGGGTTGACCGTCCTCATCCGCGAAGACCACAGCGCCCCCATCGTCAGCGCGCAAGCGTGGTGCCGGGCCGGCAGTATTACCGAGGGCCGGTACATGGGAGCCGGGATCTCGCACGTGCTCGAACACATGCTGTTCAAAGGCACCACCACCCGGGGCGTTGGCGAAATCCCCCACGCGGTCGAACGAGCCGGCGGGGATATGAATGCCTATACCTCCTTCGAGCAAACAGTGTACCACATTGATTTGCCAGCCGAAAACTGGCAGGCGGCGGTCGACATTCTGGCCGATTGCATGATGAACGCCACCCTCCCGGCCGACGAGCTGCTCAAGGAAAAAGAAGTCATTCTCCGCGAGATGGCCATGGGCGTGGACGATCCCGAGCGCCGGGCCGACCGGTTGCAATGGAACACCGCATTCCTCGCCCATCCCTACCGGCATCCGGTCATCGGCTACCCGGACATCTATAATCGGATCACCCGTGATGAAGTTTTCAATTATTACAAAAAATTGTATGTGCCGAACAACCTGATCTTCATCGTGGTCGGCGATGTGAACGCCGCCGCAGTCACCGCCCGGCTCCGCGAGCTCACCCAGGATTTCAAGATGAATGCGGTCGAGCCGGCCACCATCCCGGTCGAGCCGCCGCAAGTCAGCCGCCGCGAGCGCCATGAAGAGGCCGCGGTTCAACTCACGCATCTGGACCTCGCCTGGCACGTGCCGGCCGCCACCGACCCCGACGTCCCGGCGCTCGATGTGCTGGCGATCATTGCCGGCCAGGGCCGCAGTTCGCGCCTCTATCAAGCCGTCCAGCAAAAACAGGGACTCGTCCATTCCATCGGGGCTGGGAACTACACGCCCGGCTCCCCTGGCCTCTTTGGCGTGGGAGCCACCACCGATCCCGCTCAACGGGAAGCCGCGCTGACCGCCATCCTTGCCGAATTCACCACACTGAAAGCCCAGCCGGTCAGCACCGACGAATGCCGCAAAGCCATTAAATTGTCGCTGAGCGACCACTACGAAAAACTCAAGACCATGGCCGGCCAGGCCGCCGATATTGGCGCCAATGAATTACTTGTCGGCGATCCGAATTACTCCGAAAAATATCTCGCCGCAATTCGCCAGGTCACACCGGCCGACGTCCAACGGGTGGCCCGGAAATACCTGACCGAGGAAAATCTGACCGTCACCTCGCTCGATCCGACCGGCACCAACACGAAACCGGACGCCGCCGTGACCAGCCAAGCCGGGATCGAAATCCAAAAATTCGAGTTGCCAAACGGCATGCGGCTGCTCGTCCGGGAAGACCGGAAACTGCCGGTCGTGGACCTCGGCGTTTTCTGCAAAGGCGGGGTGCTCGCGGAAACTGCCACCAACAACGGCATCACCAAGCTGATGTCACGCATGCTGATCAAAGGGACCCAGCACCGTACCGCCGAGCAGATTGCCGACAGCGTCGAATTGGTCGGCGGCTCCATCAACGCTTTTTCCGGCAACAACAGTTTTGGGGTCACCGCGCACGCGATGAGCGAAGATCTTGACCTGATTCTGGACGTGCTGGCGGATGTGATTGCCAATCCGACCTTCCCGGATGACAAGCTGGAACGGGAACGGGATGTGCAACTGGCTGAAATTAAATCTGAGCAGGACCAGGTCTTGCGCTCCTGCCAGCAATTGCTCCGGGAAACCATCTATACCCGCCATCCCTACCGGCTCAACACACTCGGCACGGCGGCCACCGTGGCCAACCTCACCCGCGCCGACCTTGCCGACTTCCAGCGCCGATACCTGGTCCCCAACAACATGGTGGTGACGGTTTTTGGCAATGTGACCGCGACCGAGATCCGCCAAAAAATCAGCACCCGGTTCGGCGCGCTGCGCCCGGGCCAGCCAACCTTCTCCACCGGCGGACCCGAGCGGCTGACGGCGTCGGCTCACAAGGAGCTGGAGCGCCCGAAGGAACAGGCGGTTCTGCTCATCGGATTCAGCACGACCGACATCTTTAATCCCGACCGGTATGCCCTCGATCTGCTGAGCGAATCCTATTCGGGATTGGGTTCCCGGCTGTTTGTCCGGCTCCGCGATGAATTGAGTTTGTGCTACTACTGCGGCGCATTTCAGTTGGCCGGCGTGGAGCCGGGATTCTTCGCGTTTTACGTCGGCACAACCGCCCCGAAGATTGCGCTCTGCGAGAAGGAAATCATGGCGGAGCTGGCCAAACTCAAGGCGACCGGCCTCACCGCTGACCAGCTCGACCGCGCCAAGGCCAGTATCATCGGCCAGCGGAAAGTGGGCCTGCAGGATAACGGGAGCCTGGCGATGACAGTTGGACTCGACGAGTTGTCCGGACTGGGCTATAAAAATTTCTTAACCACGGACGACAAATACCGGGCGGTCACCCCCGCGGACATCCAGCGGGTTGTCAGCCGGTATTTCAGCGACCAGCCCAATGCGGTCGCGGTGGTGCGTCCGATAACCAAGGCAAACTGATATGGCTGAAGTTCAAAAAGACACGCAAGGCTCCCGCGAAGACACGCGGCGGTTTCTGGATTTGGTCAGCTTGTTCGGCACGCAGGCGCTGATGGCGCTCGGAAAACTGGCCAACCCCGCCACGAATAAAGCGGAAAAAAACCTCGAGGCCGCCCGGTTGTTCATTGACCTGCTGGAAATGGTCGAGCGCAAAACCACCGGCAACCTGACGAGCGACGAAACAAAAATTTTGAAGGCGACGCTGACCGACTTGCGGCTGATGTTCGTTGAGGAATCCAATGCACCCGCAGCGGCTCCGCCGGCGGCTGACAGCGCGCCAAAAACCGCGACTGAGCCAGCACCGGTCCCCAGCGAAGAGGCAAAAGCCACGGACGAGTCGAAGGTTAAGTTCCGCAAAAAGTACGGCGAGAGCTAACGACCGGCACCGTCAGCCGGCCCGCTCCGCGCTCACCAGACACACGTCGTCGGTGAAATCGCCAGTGGCGGAGTATTGACGTGATTCGAGGAGCACGTCGTCGAGTAACTGGACACCGCGCAGCGCGGCGCGGTGGCGGACGGCTGCCAACAATCGATCCAACCCGAATTCCTGACCACCCGAGCCTTCCACTTCATAAATTCCATCGGTAAACAAAAACAGCTGGTCCCGTGGCTCCAAGGTGTAGGTCAGGGTCGGATAGTTGGCTTCGCCCAGCATTCCCAACGCCGGCCCATGCTCCCCCGGCGCGTGGGTCAGCCGCTCAACCTGCCCGGTGGCAGCCCGAATGACGAATGGCGCTGGGTGACCGGCATTCGCCAACTGCAGGCGGCCGGTGGCGGCGTCCAGCACGCCATAGCAGGCCGTGGCAAAAACCGTGGAAGAAACCGATTTTAGATTGATCAACAACGCTTGATTAATTTTGTGCAGCAACTCGCCGGGGTCGTACGCCAAGGAGCGATATTTATCCAGGAGGCCCCGGAGAATCGACGTCACCAATGCCGCCCGAATTCCATGGCCCATCACATCGCAGATGAGGATCCCCGCCGCACTCACGGAAACCGGCCAGATATCAAAAAAGTCGCCCCCCAGAGTCGAGGCGGGCAGGTAGCGGTGCGCAAAGCGGAGAACGCTCTGATCGGCTGCCGCAGTCGCCGGGAAGCGCGGATAGTCCGAGTGGATAAAGGTTTGGTGAATTTCGCAGGCGAGCAGCAGATCTTCTTGAATTTCATGGTTCTTAACGCTGAGTTCCGCCGCATATTTTTTCAGCATTTCTTCGGCCCGTTTGCGATCGGTAATATCCCGCGAAATTCCGAAGGTGCCAATCACCTGCCCGGTTGAATCACGCAGTGGAATCTTGGTGGATGAGGCCCACGTCACATGGCCGTCCGGCCAGGTTTCCTTCTCCTCCTGATTAAAAACCGGCTGACCGGTTTGGATGACGCGCTGCTCATCGTCGAAGGCCTGCTGGGCATGTTCCCGGCTAAAGATATCGAAATCGGTTTTCCCGAGCAGCGCCTCGGGAGCCGGCACGTTGAACAATTTTGCCAGGGCGTGATTGGACCGGGTGAACCGGCTGAACCGGTCTTTGAAATAGATTCGGTCGGGCGTGTTATCCAGCAAGCCTTGCAACATGTCGCGTTCGGCCCGCAATTCCTGGGTGCGCTGCGCCACCGTGCCCTCCAAAATGGCGTGGGACTGGGCCAGCTCGGCGCTCATCCGATTAAACGTTTGGGTCAAATGCCCAATTTCGTCCCCGGTCTCGATCGGCACATGCGCCTGCAACTGCCCGCCGGCAATCTGCTCCGCCATGGAGGCCAGGCTCCGGATCGGCCGGGTAAATCGCCGCGCCAGTCCGTACGCCGTCAGCGTTCCCACAAGAAACACCACCAGTTCGATACTGATAAACAAGCGGCGCAAGCTGTTCACCGGTTCATAGGCCTCCGCCTCGTCAATTTTTGTGACAATCCCCCAATCCCGATACCCCACCGGCCGGTAGGCAGCCAGGACTTCGACTCCCCGGTAATCCCGTACTGAATCGAACCCGCTCTGCCCGTACAACGCCGCGGCCATGGCCGGCGCTTGGGACAAGGGAACATCGACGACGGAGGAGAGCAGGTAATCAATGTTCTCGCCCAGACGGGCTCCCAACATGACCTCGCCGGTCTGCCCCAACCCGGTTCGATCCTGCAGCAACTTTCGCAAGGGCTTCTGATCGGCCAAGACAAATACCACTCCCACCCGGTTGGTCCCGGCCCAGGCCGGTGCTGACAAAATTGCCGAGTCCTGATGCGCTGAATCCGGCAACAAGAAAAACGACGGCGCTGTCAGCCCGGCTTCGAACTCCCGCGTTCCGGCCAGCTCCCGCCCGACATGGGCATCGTCCGTGGCAATCCGGACGCGCCCGGTCAAGTCGGCAATCCAGATGGCCTGCAAGCCCGGGGTCAGGCGCAAGGCATCCGCCAAACTTTGCCGGGTATCCAGGCGCAGTTGCTCCGGCGGAGTCCGCCTGGCGGCGAGATCGCTGAGGTAATCGCGCAGCAATTTCCGGCTCGCAATCAGGGTGCCGCGCTCCATTTGTTGTTGAATGTATCCCAGCACCAGCTTCTGCCGGTCCGAGGCGATCACCGTCAAGCGCTCATCGATGTGCCGATGCAAGATCTGCCGGGTCAGGTAATAACTTGCCACACTCAGGCCCGCCAGCATCAGCAGCAGGAGCCCGGCCACCAGCACTGTCAATTTGAGTCGAATCGAATTCAAGGGATTCCCCATCGCACAAAGCTACCATAGTCCCAACTGACCCTCAAAATAAAGCCGTTTTTTCCCGCACAGCGCGGACGGGGGTGCATCTGCGCACTGTCACCGTAGCGCCCTTCCGGGCGCGATGCCGATGGTTCACGCCGGCCGGCTCGCCACACGCCACGCGTGGTCGCGCCCGGAAGGCACTCCTACCGGCCCCGGCTATGGAATTGGCAGTATCAAGATTTATTGCCACATTCCACCTTTTGGCCAATTGCCGGAATGGTCTGATTTGGCAAAGACGACCGGCATCAGGAATTCGCGGAGGATCTTCACGACCTTCGCGAAATCTGTTTCTTTGAGCCGGAGTTTGCCCTTGCCGATGAACGCCTTCCATTGCATCTGTTTCGTGGCGTCAGTCGCGAACTCGGCGGTCAGACCAAACGGCACTTCTGTCGGCAACGGCATCTTCCGACGCTTGAACGTCGCCCGGATCGCCGCCTGCAACATTTCGCCGTCGAACTCAAATTCCCGCGCCAGCACCCAAAGATCGTAGTAGTCCTTCATCCGACTGTTGAGAATCCCCCGCCCCACTAACGTCTCAAATTTCTCGGCAATCGCGGTTTCTCGTGGATAGACAGCAACATACGGCGCTGGAAAATCCAGCAGCACCGGAAAGTCAACCTTCTGGGCGCGTGGCGTCACGGCATCGCCAAACCCGATGTCGACCTGTAACGGAATCCGCACGGTGCCCAACCGCGCCGCCAACTTGACGCGCAAGCCGCCATATTTGGCGTCCTCTCGGATTTCCACCACCCGAACTGTGTCGGCCAAGAACTCTATTCCATCCGCCAGTACTGGGGTCCGGCACACCTGCTGAAAGATGGCTTGCAACTCCGGCACGGAATGACGCTGGCGCCCCAGCAGGTCGAGATCTTTCGTCGAACGAAATGGTTCGGCAGCCCACACCAGAAACAGCATGGCACCTTTCACGACAAACTCATCCGCATACTCTGACTGGCTGAGCCGACGCAGCCAGCGCTCGGCGGCGTACCGCATCAGCACCAGTTGCAGCTCCTCCTGAGTTTTGCGGGCGTGATTCAGCAACCGCTGGTGAACGGACGCGGCCAGATTCTTGGGGTTGTCCTGCGTCATACCAGCGACTCCATGTACGGTCGCATCACGTTGGCGACGCGACAGATTTTTGCATACCGCCAGAGTTCATCGGCAGTGGCCTTCCGGTTCCGCCAGCAATCCCGCAGGGCTTGGATCGCCACCTCCAGTCCGACCTTGTTCCGATACTTGAAACAGTCGGCCACCGTCTTCGCTGGGCAATACACCCGCACCGACACCTTGTTGATCGTGTGTATTTCCACCCCTTCCGTCAGCGCCATCCCTGAAAAACGGAGAAACCGCACCGGCAGATGACCCGCCTTGGGCCGCCAATTTTTCGCCCCGATGGCCACCCAGAGTTCCGGTGGCAGTTGCGTCGTCAGATCGTGAAACGCCAGTGCCGACAGCAGACAAATCGTTCCGTGTGGCACCAGCTTCGCACACTCCAGCATCATCTGGTATTCCGTTGCCGCTGCTTGAACGGGCCGATACAGACCGCGGGCGACCTGTGTCAGCAGTCCCCGCTGACACAGCCGACGGAGATACACCGTGGGAATCCCCGCCGCCCCAAGGTCACGGGCCCGCAGCAGCCCATTTTCCTTGACGAGCGCCACCAGTTGATCCGTTTTCGAGCGATAATTCATCTGTTTCATATTCTAGGTACTTATCAATAAGTAACGATGATTTGTAACACCACTCCTAAAGCTTATCAACCCTGCTCTCGCTTCTGACCGTGAGTCAAAATGCATCCACTTCTCAATATCTGGCAACACTTTTACACACTGACTTGGACGCCGGCGGCCCGGTTGCGGATCCGTTCCAGCAACACGCTGGCGGGTTCGTCGGCGGGGTCTTGGGACACGAGGGCGCCGCGAAAGGCTTGGGCCAACAGGGATGGGGTGATTCCGCGAACGCGGGACTGCCCGTGACGACCCCGGGACTTCAGCCCCAACCCGCCGTCAAAGTAAAGCCGATTTTTCCCGCACATCTGCCTGCCGACAAGATGACATTAGTTGCTTGTCAACATTCATGGTCGAGCGTAGGTTGTCGTAGTCGAGTTGCGCTGACCACGCGATGTGAAGGGAACAATGAACCAAACGGATGAAACTCCACGCCAGCAAAACCTGTCGTTAGACATTACGCCCAGCGATTGGGCGGCCGTCAAGGAACTGCTCCGCGAGGTTGAAGCGGAATCGCTGCGTGATAACACATTCACACAAGTTGGTTTTTGGCTCTCCGCTGTCCGCCTGTTTTCCAGTGCCGAAGAGCGCATGTTGAGCTCGCAGGCAACCGGAAGCACCCCGTCTTACCACCGGCCCCTGTTGGAAGCATTGATGGGACTGGGGGGAATGCTTTCACTCCAGCTCAAACGCATCGAAGAAACCCACCTTAAGGCCGTTGGGTTGGATCCCGCGAATTTTGATGCCGTCGTTGAGGAACTGCGCCTGAAGCACCTTGCCCGCTACGGCGGCATGTCACCGGCCCACAGCGCGCAGATTCTGACGGAGGTCTTTGGTGGCGAAGCCGGAATTGCTCGAACCGATTAAGCGCGCTTGGTACGAGTTTGAGTTTTGCCCCTTCACTGAGAAGGCAGCCCGGCTCGCAGTTCTCAACAAACTTCTCGACGAAGCCCGCGCCGGCACCAATCTCTCGCGTTACACCCTCCAACAGGCGATTGCGCCGCAGTACGAAGAGTTCCGCCGCGCCAAGCGGCTCGCCGAGGCGAAGTTGCCCCAGCGAATTATCGGCAGCAAACCATAGCCGTGATGACACCACGATACAAAGTCACACTCACGAAAGAAGAACGCGGCGAACTCGAGGCGCTCACTCGCAACGGGAAAACTGCCGCTCCGAAGTTCATTCACGCACGCGCCCTGTTGCTCTGCGACGCCGGGGCGTCCGGCCCGGCCTGGAAGGTCGCCGATATTGCCGAAGCCCTCGGCATCACCGCACGCACCATTGAGCATCTCAAGCAACGGTTTGTTGAGGAAGGCTTGGCGGCGGCCTTGGTCCGCAAGCCCAGCACACGGGTTCCACAAGTGACCTTTGATGGCGCCTTCGATGCCCGCCTGACGGCGCTGGCGTGTTCGGCGGCACCGGCCGGACGATCGCGGTGGACCGTGCGCCTCTTGGCGGAAAAAATCGTCGAACTCAACATCGCGCCCGCTGTCTCCACCATGACCGTCCACCGGGCGCTAAAAAAAACCAATTTAAGCCTCACCTGAGCAAGTATTGGAAGATTCCCCCGGACGGTAGCGCGGCGTTTGTGGTCTGCATGGAGGATGTGCTGGACCTCTATCACCGGCCGTATGACCCACGGTTTCCGCTCATTTGCATGGATGAATCCAACAAGCAATTGGTCGGTGAAGTTCAACCGCCCATCCCGGCTGCTCCGGGCCGGGCCTTGCTTGTCGATCATGAGTATGTACGCCAGGGCGTTGCCGAAATATTCCTTGAGGTGGAGCCGCTGGCCGGCCGCCGCCATGTGGCCGTGACCGAGCAGCGCACCCGGAAAGACTGGGCGCGCTTCATCCAAAGCATGCTCGACGAACGCTATCCCGCCGCCGAAAAAGTTTGCCTGGTCATGGATAATCTCAACACCCACAATCTGGCCTCGCTCTACGAGGCCTTCGCGCCCGAAGAGGCGCACCGCTTGGCCCGCCGGCTCGAAATCCACCATCCACCCAAACACGGCAGTTGGCTCAACATCGCCGAGATCGAACTCAGTGCTCTAAAAATCCAGTGCTTGGATCGACGAATCCCGGAAATCGGCATGTTGCGCACAGAGATTGCCGCGTGGGAAACGAATCGTAACAATAAAATCACTACGGTGGATTGGCAATTCTCCACAGCAGAGGCACGAATCAAACTCAAACGCCTATATCCGAAACTATAAATGGTACACGGTACTAGTGGTGTCGGCACAAGAAGAAAACCGCCCAGTTTGATCCTGCCACGCTGGAAATCGAGCTGCTCACTGACGGCTTTCAATTGACGGAATGCCTCAAAGCGATTCGTGTTGCCGGACAGACCGCCATGATGAAGGCCGTGCGGGTCAATGAATCGGACGTGTGTGGTTTTGTCACGCGGATCGCGCGCCCAGAGGATGAAGTCTGGGTAGAAACCACTGTGGTTGAAAAAACCGACACCCACCTTTGGCAGGTTACGTAGCAGATAGATTTCCAGATGGCGGTAGGGTTCTTCGTGCTGGTGTGCCGTCCAAAACGCACGCAGGTCTTTTACGAATACGCGCTCGTTCTTGCTCAAGCCGGGTGGGCTGACCGAAACATCTTCCAAGCCAAACTCGGATGGATCGAGGAGCAGTGGGTTGGATAGGCTTCGATCAATATGCAGCCGGGGCAACGGTGCTGCTTCTTCGTCGGCATCAAACCGTCGTTGCTTCGCCAACTGCTTGAGCAACGCCAAGCCGCGCCCTTGCGGGCGCGCGCTCGCGGTGTGGTCTCCCATTGTGAAAATTTCCTACGTTTTCAGACGAGACCGTCGCCGTGGCTACGCTAAATTATTTTCAGTTTTTTGTTTCGAGCAGTTCTAAATATTTCTCCTCGTTGCCGGGCAGTGTCGTCGGTTGTCCCCTTGCCGACAAGCGATTTGCCTGCCCCCAAATCCACGGCTAAGGTTTATTTTCGGTGCGAACGGCGGGCTAGGGACAGCCCGCCCCGGGAACATCCGGGGTAGGCGCGGTGTCCCGCCTGCGTGGCCGTAGCCACTTCGGCGTGGCGAAGGCCCGACCGCGCCGTCTGGGCCGACCCGACCCACCGGGAGTTATCGATCCATTGTAGTTCTGGCACAGAACATGGGGGTCTTCCTTTTGTTGAGGAAATCAACCGGTTCGAAAAATTAGCCGAGGATTTGGGCTGCCGGTAAACCGGCCAGATTTTCTTACACAGGTTCCGCCAGCCGCACATCGCGCACGTTTAACTGGACTGTGACCGTCCCGCGATACTCGTTCAGCTCGGGCACAAACGCCACGTCGAATTCGCCGTCCGGCAACTTCGTGTCGCCGTGGCCCCACCAGATTGCGGCCGCTGTCGCCGGGCCATCGGTGACCGCAAACTTCAGATGTTTCTGCCCCACCACGCGCGCCGCACCGCTCAACCGCACTCCCGTGACTGCAAACGCCGGCCGCGGGTTGTCCGGCCCGCCCGGTTCAAATTGTTCCAAACTGGTAAAAAAGGCGGGGGTTAACTCCGCCAGTTGCACGGTCGCATCGACGCGCACCACCGGTCCTGGCATTACACTGGCACCTTCGTTTAATCTCTGGCGCAACGCCGGGATGTTCGCGGGTAAGACACTCAAGCCAGCCGCCATTTCGTGTCCACCATACCGGACCAGCAATTCGGCAGCGGCGGCCAGGGCGCCGACGATTGAAAATCCG
>Ga0209083_1001348_pt1 | contig 28581 bp, 17 predicted proteins | sample AM7aDNAmetaG_FD_184132 | JGI IMG/M metagenome (GOLD analysis project Ga0209083, IMG submission 184132) | Freshwater microbial communities from Finland to study Microbial Dark Matter (Phase II) - AM7a DNA metaG (SPAdes) (version 3) | ecosystem: Environmental > Aquatic > Freshwater > Lake ...
TTGGTCTTTCTGGTCTTTCCGAGGTTTACTCTAAATCTTTATCTTTACGAACCGCCGTATGCCGAACGGCACGTACGGTGGCGTGAGAGGACAGTGAGTGAAATAATCACTCACTTCCTACTCGATTAATCTCTTCCTGTAAATTCCCGGCTTGCTGCGGAATCGGTGGCCGGGGTTTACCCTGGGCGTCATACCATTGATTATTCCATTCTATCATATAACAAATGCATAGCAAAATTCCCTTGTTTTGGTTGATATTTATCAGCATTGCAGTGGTAATATGTCATTTATCAAATAAACTGGTATGTAAATTCCTGAATAACTTTGCACTCTGATAGCAGCAGCTGCAATATTTATGAGATTTATTTATTAATTAAACGACAAACAAGAATGAAGAAAAGAGCTTACTTGATTATTGTAACTTTCCTGATGATTTCCGCAATTTCTTTTACATCATCGGTATTTGGTCATTCCGCCGGAGCCCCGGCAGGCTATACAGGTTCTCCCGGAGACGGTCATATCTGCACTTCCTGCCATGGTGGTACAGCCACTACTGTATCGGGATATTTTACGACCGATATTCCCGCAAACGGGTATACTGCAGGAAACACTTACACTATTACTGTCTCTTTTACCGGGACCGGGGGTAAAGGTTTTGAAGTTTCCCCCCAGGACCCTTCGGGAACCCAGTTGGGAACCCTGGTTGCCGGCTCGGGGAGCAAACTTGTTGGCGGCACGAAATATTGTACTCACAATGCAATGCAGACCGGTGCAACAGCAACCTGGGTGTTTCAATGGACAGCCCCCGTGGCCGGTACAGGCGACGTTACCTTTTACGGGGCGTTTGTCATTACCCAGGCCACCTGTCATAAAGAATCAATCACAGTGCCTGAATACCAGGCTTTATCGGTGGTCGCCACGGCTACCCCTTCAAGCCTGTGCAGAGGAAGTTCAACCCAGCTGAATGCCATTGCAAGCGGGGGCTCCGGCACATACAGCTATAGCTGGTCCTCAATCCCCCCGGGATTTACCTCGACCATCCAGAACCCTACGGCATCACCGCTTGTTAATATAAAATATTTCGTCCTGGTTAACGACGGGACCAACAGTATAAACGATTCGGTCTCTGTGAGCGTTCAGTCACCTCCAACCGCCGCTGCCGGTAATGATACTACGGTTTGTGTTCAAGCCACCCAGATCTCATTGAAGGGAACAACCTCCAACTCGTCTTCAGTTCTCTGGACAACCTCCGGCGACGGCTCATTCAGCAACGCAGCAAGCCTGCAATCGGTTTATTATCCGGGAGCCGGCGACAAAAGCTCATTGCATGTCAACCTCACTCTTACTTCGAATGCCGTGAGCCCCTGCACCAGTGCTGCCAGCAGCATAAGGCATATTACCTTTGATCCCTGCAGCGGGGTACCTGTTCTCAACAGCGAGGAACTTTCGTTCTCCTTCTGGCCCAATCCCACAACAGGCAGGCTTACCTTATCGGTAAACAGGCCTTCGGCAACTGAAGTTACGCTCGACATTTTAGATCTCACGGGTGCTTCCCGCCATAAAGAAAAGTTCGGATCAACCGACCTTTCCATGACCCTTACCCTGGACCTTGGAAACCTGCCTGCAGGCATTTACTTTATGAAGATTGAAAGCGGCAATGCCGTTACGGTTAAGAAGCTGGTCATCCTTTAATTTATCATACCCGTAAAAAAGCCGGACGGAGAATTCTCCGTCCGGCTTTTTTGTACCTTTCCTCTATAAATCCCTCAGCCAGGCCGGCTAATTGGTAGCGACTAAAAAAGCCTCCTCAACGAATCATGCTTTAATCAAAGTACACTGCCAGCACACAAAAGCATCTTGGAGAATAATTTCCTCTGCGAGTTCAGGACTCAGGTGAGTGTGCTTAACAAAAATAATTAGCCAGTTTGAAAACGGGGTCTAACCACCACAAAGATACCCGGCCTTATTATGATTGAAGTTCAATAATCTGTTTTTCTAACCTTGCAATGCGTTTTTGTTTCTGTTCTTTGCTAAGTTTGGGTTTGTATTCCTTGTATGCTTCATGCTTTGAAAGAACGTGCCAGATTATTACCAACAATTTTCTTGCAATGGCTATTAATGCCTTCTTTTGAGACCGCCGCTTTGCCAGTTCGTTAAACTTACCACTTAACCAGCAACTCTTCGATCGGGTGATTGCCCATGCACATTGAACGAGTATCCTGCGGAGATACTTGTTCCCATTAGTAATTTTTCTGCTTTTAATTTTTTTTGCACTTTCATCGTTGCGGGGTCTTAGGCCAACCCAACCAACTAATGATGCTGCTGTTGCAAACATCTTCAGATCAACCCCCAGTTCAGCAATAATGCTCATCGCGCTCAGTTTTTGAATGCCGGGAATGCTGCAGAGCAATTTAAGTTCTTCATTGTATAAGGCGTCGCATATTGTTTCCATCCCATTAACACATTCCTTTTGCTGCTCGGTAAGAAGTTCCAACTCTTCATAATTCCGGCTAAGGATAAACCGGTCTGAATCAGAAACAAACCCTTGTAACGAGGCCGCAATCTTTTCTTTATGTTTATTGGTAATACGACCGTGAATATGCTTGATCAATTCCTCCGGTGAACTTTCTCCTTTGATCAATCCTCGCACAACACCCATGACTGACGCACTGCAAACCTTGCTGGTAAAATTGGTGATTCGGATATTGCAACGATGCAATTGCCGGTCAAGTGCCTGTTCAATCCTGCTTATATGCTCACATATTCGAACATAGCGCCGTTCATACTGACGCAGCTCCTGAATATGTTGTCCAGGTATGTAACTTCCACGGATCAATCCCTTTTGCAATACGGTAGCGATCCATTGAGAGTCTTTAACATCCGTCTTTCGACCGGGCAATTGCTTGATGAAGTATGGGTTCACCAGTTTCATCTCAACATGGCCCTGCAAAATCCGCCATATCGGGATCCAGTAAATACCCGTACTTTCCATCGCAACTTCACTCACGTGTTGTTCCTTGATCAAATCACGCATCGATGCTATGTCGGGCGTGAGCGTAGTGTATTCCTTTAAAAATGTCTGGCCGTTTTCAGCCAGAATGCATAAAAATATCGTATCTTTATGCACATCGAGACCACAGATCTTTTTCATATCTTTATAGATTATGTAAAACATTGAGCTTCGAACTCGTTATCACTATAAAGTTAAGGCTGTGGTCTCTGATTTTTATGCGGTGCGTGTAAGAATCACGATTATTATGTAAGTTTGGTATTCACCCGGATATCATCCTCAAAACAAAAACACCATGACACTGATCCTGAACAGAAGCGAAGTCGCTTCGATATTGAACATGAAAGACTGCATGACCGTTGTGGAGCAGGCTTTCAGAGAACTGGCCGAAGGCACGGCAGTACTCCCATTACGCACTGCAATCACACCTCCCGAAGGTATTTCGTTATATATGCCCGCCTATCTTAAACAAATGGGAGCCCTGGCATGCAAAGTCGTCACGGTTTACAAAAACAACCCCGTGAAACATAATCTTCCAACTACCATTGGCAAGGTGCTTTTACAGGACCCTGAAACCGGTAATGTCATCTGTATTATGGACGGCGGATATCTTACTGCAGTGCGTACAGGGGCTGCCAGCGGTGTGGCAACCCGTTATCTTGCCAGGAAAGATAATGGCCAGATAGCCGGGATCTTCGGAGCCGGCGTACAGGCCAGGATGCAGTTATGGGCGGTGTCGGAAGCCAGAAAACTTTCAAAAGCCTATGTTTACGATGTTTCAGAGGAAGCAGTGAAAAAATTCATCGAAGAGATGGGACCAAAGCTGGACCTTGAGATCATTGCCGCCTCTTCGGCTGATGAGATGATGAAGGCAGATATTCTTGTTACAGCCACATCCTCGGCCAGCCCGATCTTTGACGGGAATAAGGTCAGGGAAGGTTCTCACATCAACGGCATTGGCAGCCACAGCCCGGGTGCAAGGGAACTGGATACCGCCATAGTCAAACGCTCAAAATTCGTAGGGGACTCTTATGAAGCCTGTTTCAAGGAAGCTGGTGATATCATGATACCGGTGAATGCCGGTGAGATCCCGAAAGAACACTTTTATGCCGAGCTTGGTGAGCTGATCACAGGTAAAAAACCGGGCAGGCTGCACAATTCAGAGATCACCCTGTTCAAATCGAACGGGCTGGCCATACAGGATACCGCAACAGCAAAACTGGTTTACGAAAAGGCTGTGGCAGCAGACATTGGAATGAACGTGGAGATCTAGGTCCCGGTCCTGTTACTCACGATAGATTACCCTCTTGCTGTGGAACCTGTAACCTGAGTCCAGGGCTTTCCGGTCTTTATACCATTAAATCACTCCTGCTTTTTAGTTTCGGTGATCTTCTTTGTAAGGAACCCGGCAACCAGTTGCCCCAGCCCGCCATTGTCGCTGCCACTGGTAACAAGGGTGTCGGGAACGATCTTGACATTGCCGGAGGCAATCTTTTCAGCGACCTGCACGGCAATTACACCCTGTTCACCTATGGCTTGCTTTTGTTTCTCATAAGCTTCGGCAGTTGCAGTGCCCCGGGCTTCGATGGCAATCCCTTCGGCCCTTCCCACAGCTTCAATACCTTTAGCTTCCCCTTCTCTTTTAAGACGGGTTGATTCACCTTCGCCTTCGGCAAGCAGTATAGCTTTCTTTTTAAGGTTATCGGCAACTTTCACATCGATCTCGGAAGTTACCAGGTCGGGCTGCTTATTGGCTTCAGCCGTGGTTTTTTCCATGGCAATGCGGCTTTGCTGGGCTTTCTGCTGCTCGGCGTACATCGCTTGCTGTTGCTGGGCGATAATCCTTTCGGTCTGGGTTTTCATCAGGTCTTCTGGCAGCTGGATCTGGCAGATCAGCACGCTCACAAGTTCCACATGGTATTTCCCGAGTTCGGCCCTGGCACGGTCTTCGGCCTTCTGCTGTTCTTCATGGCGGTTCTGCATGAAGTTCATGGCCGAAGTGGCTGATGCCTGGTTGCGGAAACTGGAATCAATCATGGGATGGATCACATGATCGACCAGGTTCTGTATGGAACCAATCTTGGCCACCATGTAAGGAGCCTGGTCGGGACGCACACGTATCACGACTTTGACCGAAACGTTAATTGAAAAACCATCATGAGAAACCACGCGCAAGGGATCAAAACGTGTTTCCTTGGAATCATCCCAGTCGATGGTGATGTTTGTTGTGTCAACGATATAGACAATATAGGCCCTACGGTTCAGGTAGTAGATTCCGGGTCCTGCAACCTCCTGCTGTATCCCCCGGAATCCCTTGGGCACTACATAGCGCTCAAGTCCTACATCAACCCTTTTATCCAGTGGTTTTGTATCCCCGGTAGTAATGTCGCTGAGTTCTTTTTCCTCGTTTGCTATCTGCTCGGCAATCTCTCTCACCTGCGACGGTTCTGCCCCCACATTGGAAACAACCACCGCAACCTGTCCGCGTTCCACCACGGCAACATCATCCAGCTCAACGCTGAACATAAGGGGGTTGATATAATAGGTCCCCGGTTTCAGGACGTCGAACTGGGGCCCTCGCTGGCCTCCGCTTTCAAGGAACCTGGTCACATCCTGGAAGTTGTTATGGCCTTCAACAGGTTTGGCTACATATTCGGTTTCGGGCAAAGGCTGCCCGTCACGGGCCACCACGATTCCTATTTTTTTATCGGGAATTACAATGGTATCCTTGATCTCGACTTTGAAAAGCCCTGTATTGACACGGTATTTACCTGGAAGCAGGATGGAAGTCTGGGGCCCTTTTTCCCCGCCCTTGTTCAGGAAGGCTTCCCCGTCTTCGAAATTGCTGTGGTCGGCCACTGCTTTTGCCAAAAGCCGTCCCCCGCTGATAGGCTTCCCATCCTGGGAGGTCACTACACCCACTTGTCCCTTTTCCACTGCAGTAATCGGAACAGGGGTAATTTTAAACAGCCGTGTGTTAATACGGTAATTTCCCGGAGGCAGGGTTTTGATCTGGGGGCCTTTCTCTCCCCCGTTTCTCAAAAATGCAGCCCCGTCCTGGAACAGGTCGCAATCGACCACTTTGCCGAAGATACGGCCGGCCGGGATAGGAGCCCCGTCAATGGATTCAACAATCCCAACCTGGTTTTCACCGATCACTGTCACCGGTTCCTTGCTGATATTGAACAGGAAGGTGTTGATCCTGTAAATACCCGGGGGCAGGATGGGTATCTGGGAGCCTTTTTCACCTCCGTTTAACAGGAAAGCTTCCCCGTCCTGGAAGAGGTTGCATTCAATGGTTTTTGCAAAGATCTTCCCCGAAGGAACAGGATTCCCGTCCATGGAGATCAGCAAGCCCACTTCGTCTTTCCCTATTATTATAAAATCCTGGTGCTTACGTGTATAGATGAACGGGAGCAGGAAATATAAACCGGGTCCCTTGGTGCGTGCCTGGATCCCGATTTCGTTACTCATCGCGAAAACGCGGTCTTTTGGCATTTGTTTGCCAAACCACCGCCTTTCAAGGATTTTTATCTCACGGCCTCCGACAATCAGGATGGAACTGAAAACCAGGGTGAGAAGAAAAATAACCCCAATCCCAATAAGGGTCAGGATCAGAATGGAATAAGGTGTAATCATTATTGAAAAGATTTTAAATGCCTACTCTGTTTACCATTTTCGGCAAGCTGGTTTATATTTTACCCAGTTAAGGGGGTAGCCGTGATATAGATCTGGTTCATCAGCTTCCCGAATAAACGGGCATCATACCACATATAATAAAAGCGCTGGGCGTTGAACCAGTCTATCCCGTCCTTGCGGTCGTCGTGCCGGTCGTAAGGATCGGCGAAAATGATGACGTCGTCCATCAGGTCGGCAGTGTTACGGGTATCGTAACCGATTGCCAGTACCCAATGCCCTCCCCAGTCGCTCCACTCAATAAGCGTGGGTATGTTATTGGCAAGGTTCTGGCGGATCAGGTCCAGGCTGCCTCCTTCGCCAGAGATGACATTGAATCCATTTGCCTGCAGCCAGTCGGCCATCTGGGGAAGACTGGTGCCCTTGGTTGTACTGGTTCCCATTTCAGAGGCAATTTTCATTTCATCCCCCTGCCTGCCATAATAATTTAAAAGAGTAACAACGGCTGCAGGACCGCATGTATATTCGGTGGTTTGCTGGAAAGCGGCGATTGGTAAAATGGTAAATCCGGGTCTCGGGATTTTCGGGCTGATATCCAATACGTAATACTGGCTTGAAGTGGCGTCAGGTGAAGTATAGGCCGTATCCTTTTTATTGCAGCTGCCAAAATATATCAGGGCTGACAGGGTAAAAACATATAAAAAAGCCGGCTTCATGTTTTATCTTTGCTATGTTACAAATTTAATACAAAATTATTTGTCGGGGGAAGTTAAACACTTGATCATTTTTTATTTCTCAGGCACGGGCAATGCGCGTAATGTTGCCCACTGGATCGCAGGGGAGGCGGTATCGCGCAATATCCCGGTCAGTGTGATCGATATTGCCAAGATGGACCGTAAGCATATTCCCCAGCCTCCGCGGGGCGCAATGATAGGGTTTGTTTCGCCTACCCATGGTTTTAATTACCCGCCGGCAAGCATGTATTTTATTTTCAGGTTCCCAAGGTCAAACCACAACAGCTTCTTTCTTGTGAATACCAGGGCCGGGCTTAAACTTTCAAAATGGTTTGTTCCCGGGCTCAGCGGCATCGCCCTATGGTTAGCAGCCATAGTGGTCCTGCTCAAGGGGTACCGCATCAGGGGCCTCAGGTCCATCGACCTTCCGTCGAACTGGATCTCATTCCATCCCGGGGTAAAAGAAAAAGTAGTTAAATCCATTTACCGGCGGTGCAAAAAAATCAGCGTGGGTTTTGCTTCGAAGATACTCGACGGGAAAACAGTATTTACCGCATTCAGGGATATCGTCCAGGATATCCTGATCAGCCCGGTGGCCATAGGCTATTTTTTTATAGGCCGTTTCATGCTGGCAAAAACTTTTTATGCCAGCAGGGACTGTGACCGTTGTGATATTTGCGTTAACAACTGCCCTGTGAAAGCAATACTTATCGTTGACAAGCGCCCGTTCTGGTCGTACCGTTGCGAAAGCTGCATGAGATGCATGAACAACTGCCCCAAACGGGCCATTGAAACAGCTCATGCCTACATCATCGGCATTATGTGTCTTATCAATATGGTCATAGTGACCTGGTTCTGGAAATGGGTGGCATCATGGATAATCCTTCCCTATGGGAACGGATGGATAAAAGTGATGGTTCATGCAAGCGGATGGGGCATCACCTTTATTTCACTGGTTATCTCATACCGGCTGTATCATTACCTTTTGAGGGTGCCTTTGATCAGGGACCTCTTTTATTATTCCTCGCTTACCCGTTTCAGGTTCTGGAGAAGGTATAAACCATCCCGGGAAATGATCTCAAAATTGCCTTGAGGGTACCTGTAATGGTCCAAAGACTTATTTCCTGACTCCCAGTCCTTTTAAAAGTTCTTCCTTTTTATCCGAGTCGCGGCAGCGTAAGATATGCCATGCCGTGCTGTCGGGATGCCCTGTGAAATAATATATGGCAGCGAGGTTATACCTTGCCTCGTCAAAATAAGGATCGAACACAAGGGTTCTTATCAATACCGATTTTGCTTCAGGAATTTTATGCAGTCCATAAAGTGTTATGGCATAGTCGTTGAGCAGTCTGACCTCGTAGGGAGTATCTTTCAGAGCTTTGGTAAAGCAGGCCAGGGCAGCATCCGGTTGACCCAGGCGGTACCATGCTACACCTTCGAACCAAGCCAGGGGAAGGTTGTTCGGGGTGATCCTGTACAATGAACTTTCGGCCTGCCTTACACATTGTATCACTTTTTCATCGTTCTTCCGTTCGTTTTTAAACATTATGGCTGAATAATATTCGCCTTTCAGGCGGATGAGGGAGAGGAATACCGTAAAGGCAAGAATTACAAGAAAAACGGCTGAGATTTTCGAGGGTGTTATCTTCGACAGAAACTTTAAACGGAAGCCAGCGGGGGGTATATCCGCCAGCAGGAATGCCCAGGCTGAAAAGAGGACCACGGTATGTTCCACACGTTTCAGGGGGAAATCGAAGGCTGCAAACAGGTAGAAACCGAATATAAAAGAAGCAAAAAATAAAGCACTTAGTGGAGGTGCAGATCCTGAACGGGCGATGCGGAAAAAGGCGAACCCCAGGGGAAACAGGAACAGGAAAACAGAGATGATGAACCCTGTGATCCCGAGTTCGGCCAGTATTCCTATCCACTCATTATGAGGCTGGCTGTAAGTGTAATTTTTAAGGGTATGTTCAGGGTTCGGCGGCTGGGGAACTGAAGCTACCATGATTTTCCAGTTCCCTGCCCCAACGCCCAGGAAAGGATGAGTTTTTACCAGTCCTGCCGATTTCTTCCAGAATATCATCCTGAGATTTGCATTTTCATAGTATTCTTCGGCAAAATCAAAATCCTGCAGATGGCTGTGGTCATTCTGATCGACAATCCTGTGCGTTCTTATTTTTTCAGTACTGCCGATGTCGTAGTTCCTGAAATAATTCCATACGGGGATTTTGCTTTTAAAATAGTTACGGCGGGTGGTATCCAGCGAAGAGTAGAATAAAGATATCCCGGCCAGGAGGAGGGAAAATGCCATCAGCCCGCTAATGATATTTTTTTTATTAAAAACGCCTGCAAACCTGAACAGGAGGAAGCAGAAGGAAATAAAAAACGCGGCTGACAGCCCGAGATAAGCGGCCCTGCTCTGGATGATTATTATAAAAAACACAGATAGAATTCCTGCCGGAACCGAAATGTATTTCCAGAAACCTTTGAGGATTGAATATCCTGAGAAAGCAAAGGGAATGGAGATGAGCAGGTAAGCTGCGAAAAGATTATTATTCGCCGAAACTGAGATAAGTACATAAGGATCGTAGAATTTAAGCTGGCTCATTTTTATGAAGGCAAGTGCGAAGGCAAAAAACATCACTGTCAGCTGTATTTTTATAAAGATGGATCGGAATTCAGGGAATTCACTGTCGAATGAAGAAACGATGAAGAAGGCCGAAAGTCCCAGGAAAACAAGTTGGGTCTGGATTATAGCTTCTGAAAATGAAATGGCCCAGGAGCAGCTGAGCAGGTTCCATAGGTAAAACAGTATTAAGGAATATTCAAATATGTTTTCATGAAATACAATTCCTTTCCTGAACCTGACGAGAACGGTGATCCAAAGGGTAAGTGAAAGAATAAGGATACGGGGCAGAAAGGATTTGTCGAGGATTATTCCTGATCTAATGGTGCAGGAAAGAAAAAGAAGCGCAATTATAAAAATTGCATGGAAAAAACAGGTCCTGATTCGCAATTCGGGCAGAAATTTTCCTTATTCGAAGAATGTGATTACAGCGCAACCGCCCTGGCCGGCAGTGGGAGGGACGCTTGAGTATGTCGACAGGATGGAGCCTCCTGAGCCGGGGATGGTTGTAAGAACCCTGTCGAAGATATAGGATACCGGGATCCCTAAAAAAACATCCAGGATGTTGCTGTTGGATATATGGGCATGGCCTGTGATGTCGCCTATATTCGACCAGCCTGCATCCCCGTTGGACCCCGAAGCGCTGCCCCTCTGTCCGCCATAACCTCCCTGTGCCCGGTTTCCTTCAAACTGTGAATCCCCGCCTTTTCCGCCATCGGTATCACCGTACCAGTAACCGCCGCTGTAATAGGCATTGGACCCCGCAGATCCGGCTTCGCCAACCGTAACCGAAAGCTGTTGAAAAGGAGTTACAAACATATTAACCCGGGAATATCCCCCGCTTCCGCCATCTCCCCCCTTCTGCGGGCTGTAGGAATAAGGATAAGTGCCGGCACCGCCTCCGCCACCTGATCCGCCCCAAAGTTCGACCTGAATTTTATTTACATTGGCAGGGATTGCAAAACTGCTCGTTGTAGTGAATGTTGTTGTAAGAGTGGCGGGAGTTCCATAAATAATGTATGGATTGGTTGCTGAGCCGGTACCGGCAAGCGTTATATTGGCTCCTCCCTGGATTTTGGTTTCCGAACCGTCGGTTACAGGTTTATTGGTAAGGTCATTGTAATTTCCGCTGAACCCGTTCCCGGCTTTCAGTGAGTAAAGAGCATAGGGAACGCTGAGCATCTGCGTGACCCCTGTAATGCTGTAGTTCGTTAATCCCGACGGGTCTGCTTCGGTTTTCAGGAAAAACGGACCGTTGGCCCAGTTGATAACCGAAAAGTCATAGGTTGTGGTGCCCCCGCCTATTTCGACCGTAAGCAGACCGTTGATATTGGTTCTGGCGGTCTGGGTCTCGGCATATACTGTACTCCCGGTTGGCAATCCCTGGAGGATAGTGAACCTTAATCCCACATCGGATTCCTGTATAAGTTTTCCGGCCGTATTACGTATCACAGCCTGGTAGCTGAGTTTCTGGGGGGACTGGGCGAAAACACCCAGTGAAATGATCACAGCTGCAAAAAGGGCAGATATTGTTTTCATTTTTTAATGATTTTATATGAGCTCACGGCAACTTCATTTTCACAAACAAGCAGAAAATATGCTCCCGGTGAAAGTTCAGAAAGGGGGATGATGGTCTCTTTTTCTTTTATTACACTTTCGCCCAAGATCAGGCCGTTGAGGTTAAGAAGCCGGTAGGACAGGTTTTTGATTTCAGGATTTTCTATTTTCAAGCGTACAAAATCATCTGAAGGGTTGGGATAGGCCAGGCATTCAAGGCTGAAACCCGGGTCGTTCAATCCGTTGAATAATATCTCGTAAGGTTGTTGCGCTCCTTCGCTTAAGGTAGCTTCAGTGCCTGACAGGGTTAAAAAAGCGAGCTGTCCCAGGGAATAGGAAACTGTACCTGTACCCCCTTTGGCTTCACCTCCTGCCGTAAGTACGTTTTGCTGGGCTTCAGTATGTTTGACGTAACAACTCAGGATGACTAAAATAATGAAAAACGATAGCCTGGTTTTCATATCTGTGGTTTTTTGTCAGTCTTTTATGCACCTCACCGAATTACCGCATTGTTTAAGGCAGGTTTGCAACCAGAGGTCATCGCTGAAACATGCCAGGGTTCTTATCCTTGCGAAATTGACTTCGCTTTCGGTCGAACACCACCAATGACCGAGAAGCCTGATACCCATAAAATTATCGATCTCGCGTGATCCTGCGGGGAGTCCGTCGAAGCCGGTATCGTTTGAGCCGGAGCAATCATCTTTCCCGGTTCCCCACCCGCTTTGGCTTTTCATTCCCCGGCCGGGCCGGTCACCTTCTTTCGGGATATTCGTAAAAACAAGCCAATCCACATCCTGGGGGACCCTCCAGCCTTTGGGAGCCAGGCCACGGGAATCATTTACAGCGTACCAGTTGTATAACTTGCCGTATTTTCGACCGTTTCCCGGGCTGAAGTCATAATAGCACCAGCAACCGGTCCTGCTTTCGCTGTACCGGTCCCAATCTGCGGATGTTTTTGCTTCAGGGATGGCATCTCCGTTACGGTAATGGGAAACATTGAGGTTTTCGGCCATCCACACCTTGTTTGAGATGACCAGCGTTTTGTAACTGTTACCGTCGCGATCCCGCATTATATCCTGTGCCCGGGCCGGACTCAGAAGGACGAGACAAAAAAGTACAACAACAAAAGCAGTAAATTTATTCACCTGGATCTGATTGAAAGCGAAGATAAACAGTCTAAGGCAAATATCCAAATAAAATCTTTATAAGCGGGAAATCCTGTTCATTAAAAAGTCTTCCCCGGCTGGCTATTGGTCCTTGATACAGCGAACACTGAGGGCATTGGAGCGAAAGGAAGGATAGAGCGAAACGCTTTCGTTATATGTGTTCAGTCCGCGGACAAGGGTTCTCGTACTGCCTGCCGTGGTTGATGTCCAGAACATTGTTGCCAGGAGGTTCCCACTGGTAAAATCCCAGACCAGGTTCTGATAGTAGAGGCCAAGCAACAAAGCCTTGAAACCGAATGCAGGGTTAGGGTCTTTCAGGTCCCCGCCTGCAATGCCGTTGCCCCCATTCGTCTGGTTATCGATAAGCGATTGCCATTCGGCAGATGTGGGGACATGCCATTCGGGAGGACAAAGCCCCTGAATATACTCCCCGGCAGTAGGAACACGGTACTGCATAAGTTCGTCCCACTGGTATAATGCGCCATAGGAAGCACAGTTCAGATCGGCCATAGTGCAGTACTTTTCGGCAATGCAATTATCGGTCTGCTGAAAGGTTGACGGTTGCAGCTGGGTCCCGTAGTTAAGGTTATCGAGCATCCAGCAACGGCCTGCCATCGTGGAGGCGTGATAGACTTTGCTGTCGCGGGGATCGGTGAAAGTATAGGGGCATGTCGAAAGCGTGCTGCCCGTGAGGACAGTGAGCGTGACGGAGGGCGAGGTGCTTGTGCAGGTATTCACATTCGTATACTGGTAAGTGATCTGGTGGGTAGTTGCCGACAGGGCCGATGGAGTGATAAGTCCGCCCGGAACATAAGTCCCGTCGATATAGAATTGTCCGCCCGGAGGTACCCCACCTTTCAGGTAAAAGGGCCTGGAGGTTGTCGTGGTTTTAGGGTCGTTACAGGATGTGAGGGAGATATATGGAAGCGGATTAACGGTTATAGCCAATGCCGGAGAAGCAGTCCCGCTTCCGCAACCGGTCTTATTGCCTTTTACAGTGAGGCTGCCGCTGGCAGCTGTGAGATCAAAAATAAGGTCGGCTGATGTTCCGTTGTTTGTGATAGTGACCCCTGCAGCCGGAAGGTAGGTCCATATATAGCTGTCGGCATTTCCAATAGTAGCAACAGTATAGGTTGATTTCCATGTATTACAAACCTGAGAAAGCCCGCTCACAGGGCCTGCCGGGAGGGGAAAAGTAATCAATGTTAAAGGAAACGCAGGAGCCTGGGCCGAACAGTTCACCCCGCCTCCGTAAGAAATTGTTTCTGTTACAGCTATGCTGATCGGGTTCGTATTTTCCCAGCTTACCGCAATTGCCGAATTGATCCCGGTAATCGGGGTCCCCCCGCTTACTGTCCATGCATAGGAATGCCCTGAAACCGGGCTGCCGAGAGTGTAAGTCTGGAGGCTTAATCCGCATGGGGTCGCATTGCCGGTAATGACTGGGGAGGGATAAGCGTTCAGGGCGACATTGTAAACTGAGGTGGTGACACTGCAGTTGGTCGGCTGGGTTTGATCAATCTCCTGCACTTGTATGTTGCCTGTGGGCCCTGCGCCCCAGGCAACGGTGATGGAACTGGTATGATTACCGGTAAAGCCTGAAGCGCCGGTGACTGTCCAAACACAATCATGCCCGCTTACGTTGGGCGTGCTGTATATAACTCCCGCCGTATTGGCACAGACCGATGTAAGCCCCGTGATAACAGGCGACGGCAGTGGGTTGACATTGATCCTGTAAACCTTGGTGTCGCCCGGGCAGGACGATCCCGTTTGCAGGTAGGCCGTAATACTGTAATCCACATACTGGGGGATGCCGGTATTGTTAATGATTGTCTGGGAGGGGATGCTCAGTGAGCCGCTTGCCGAGGGGATATAACCGGTGAGCAGGGGGCTGGAAGGGGAGGCAGTCCAGTTGAAAGTCACAACGGCCGGGGGGCCGGGCAAAGGAAGCAGGGTCACTGCAGTGCTTGCCGAGCCGGAACATAATGCCTGGCTCAGAACCGTATTGGCAAGGCTGGGTTTAGGAAGCACAACTACCTTATAGGTAGTATCAGATCCTGTACATGTATTATTATGCGGAATGAGAACATACCGCACCGTATCCGGGATCAGACCGACGTTAAGCAGGGTATCATTAAGATAGGTTTTAAGCAGTAGATTGCTGTGATATCCTGAGGTGGTAGCAGGATGCTGGGGAGTAACAGTCCAGGTGAACTTCGCCCCGCTTACATTGGAGGTCAGGTTCAGGTTGATGTGGTCCCCGCTACAGATTGTTTTAAGCATTGGGGTATTCGTGAGCAGGGCAAGGGTATCAATGGTCACCGGTTTGGTAATGCTGTCTTTACAACCGTCGGTGGAATGGGCGACCATTTTAACATTGAAAGTACCGGGATTCAGAAAAGTATGCGTGATATTAGCACTGTTTGTGGTGGTAACCCCTGTTCCGTCTCCCCAGTCCCAGTTCCAGCTTGCAATACTGTTCTGGCTTACCGTTGAATTATCGGCAAATTGGGTTGGGTAGGTGGGACAGCTTGGAGTGTAAGTATAATCTGCAGTGACAACGGTATAAGTCAGATTATTAAAGATGGTATCGCTGCAACCGTTATAAGCGGTGAGTTTCACCCAGTACTGGTCTCCCGTTACAGGATGGGGGACTATTATCTGTTCCGCAGTATCTCCTGTTTTCCAGAGGTAGTGGCTGAACCCGGGAGGCGCGGTAAGGGTGGCAGTTGAATCCCCCTCGCAAAGCGCCGTTTGAATGAGCAGGGAACTGCAATATGTTGAAATATAAGCATAGCCGAAATGGGTATTATACGAACAACCCCTTACGATAAAGTTTATATAAACCATTTGCCCTAAATATGGAGCAAGATCCATTCCTACGGTCGTCCAATCTTTCCAGTAAACATTACCGGTTGAATTAATGCATCTGTGCCAGGGGGCAATGGGAAGTCCTGAATATTGAGCGGTTATATAATAATATCCGCAAGTAGAGTCAAGTACATGGCCTGAAGCATCATTGATCTGGATTTTAAAGTCGGGTTGATATCCGCCCGAAGGAGTTCCATTATGGCCGCCTGTTTGTAAAACAACAGCATAACGGTAAATAAATAGATATGAGTTTGAAGTAACGTTTACTGCATATTTTAATTCTGCCTCTTTATCAATTGCACTTGTATACATGGTATCTCCAATCCTTGCCACATAATTTTCCCCCGGGAAAACATTGACCAAAGTGTCACAGGTCTGATGGTCGTGCCAGCCGGGGCCCGGAATGATCTTATGCAGGGGATGTGCCCCGGTAGTACTTGTCCCGGCATGTGTGCAAGGTGTTGCATACCGGCCATAACAACCGGTCCAGTCGGTAAAATTGTTAAGAGAGAAATTCGAATTCGGGCAGGTTGTATTCAGGTTGCCTGTCATAGGATCATACATCGGGGTAAAGCTTCCCGAATGGCTGCTGTAAGGTGGGGGATCGGGTACCGGGACAAGCTGATGCCCTAAATTATAGGATATCTTTTTTTGCTGGGGAAAAGAGGTACAGGGAAAAAGAAACAAAAATATCCCCGACAGCAGGAGAAAAAAGAAATAAACGGCTTTCTGCCTTTTTCTCCCAACAATCCTTTTTGAGTTCCCGGGATGCTTCATATCCCTAAAGTTCTGCATTCAATCACCGGAGATTATTTGGGGGTCCGGTGAAACCCGTTAAAGCGGGCTTTTTAATTTGTTAAGTTTTCACCACTACATGAAATAATTGTGAAAAACCAAACAGTAAAATTAAGCAAAATAATCTTTAATTATTTTCCTGATCTTTTTTTTCTTTAAAAAGACTCAAAAGGAACGAAAAAGGTTGCCCGAAAAAAATCTTTTATAAAAAAGATTACTATTTAAAATAATGATTATGTATCTTAGCGATTGAGATATTTCCCTTTGCACGGACATTACGAAACATCGTTATCTGCCTTACAGCTGAAGAAATGTTACGACATTGCCCCTTCACGGGTAAAGCAATATTTACAGGCCGAAATAGATTTTGTGCTGAAAAAGATCAGCCGTAAAGATGTTGTTTTGGATCTTGGCTGTGGTTATGGACGCCTCATCCCTTACCTGTCGAAAAAGGCGAAGTACATACATGGGATAGACTCTTCAGTTCCTGTATTGATCTTAGCGAAAGAATTCCTTAAAAACACCCAGCATCACTTCCTTCAGCATATGGATGCCGTGAAACTTTCGTTCAGCGCCAACACCATGGATGTGGTACTTTGCCTTCAGAATGGCATTTCGGCTTTCAGTTCCGACCAGAGAGCCCTGATCAAGGAAGCGGTGAGGGTGACCAAACCAGGGGGAATTGCCATATTTTCAACCTATTCCGAGAAATTCTGGGAGCATCGCCTAAAGTGGGCTGAACATCAGTTCAAAGCCGGACTGGTAGGCGAGCTTGACCATGAAAAGTGCAAAAACGGGGTTATTATGTGCAAGGATGGCGTTTCAGCATCGGCCATCAACGCGAAAAAATTCCTTGAGCTTACCCGCTGGTTACGCGGGATCAAAGTAATCGTAAAGGAAGTGGATGATTCCTGCCTGTTTTTCATTATCCGTAAATCGAAGTAAGTCCATAGCGGGAAACTATTGATTGTTCCCTTTCGGTGAAACATTCTTTTCCTTTGTAAGGATATCGAACCCTATGCTGATGGATTCCCCTCCCTGGTCGACCAGGGTAAGGCGGTGGAACCCCCTTTCGGGTGACAGCGCCATCTGGTGGGACTGCTTCGTTGAGCCTATGAACTGTTCGTCGAGATGCCAGTAGATTATGGCATCCGGATTATGATGTGCCGCTTTGAATACGGTGCTTCCTGTTTTCCCGTCCAGGTCCACAGGCACATAGATCGTGCTCCCGTCCCTGGGATAGATCAGGTCCATGTTTCGGTTACCGGGATTAGGGGCACAGTCCTTGCGGAAAGGAGGCAGCATCCTGTAGAAAGGATTTTTTGTACGGAAATACCATTCCTGGACCGGGGGCAGGACAAACCAGGAAACATTCTGCATATTATCGGTGGATTCGCATCCTGAGTTAACCTGGTATTCCCCGGTTTTATCCAGGTGGATCAGCTGGTGGAAGGGACAGGCTGAAGTGCGTACCCCGTTTTTCTGCACCCAGGCCGAGTCCTTGAATTCACAAATCGAAGAAGCCCTGTACCCGCTATATCGGCAGACGGGAATTTTAACCATTTCCTCGACCGGTGTCCTGAACCAGCTTGTGGCCGGCAGGGATTTAAAGATATCAAAGAGTATGGGCGCAGCAACACCAATCCCGGTAAGGCCGGGCCTGCCTTCACCCGAGGCATTTCCTACCCAGACTGCAACCACGTATTCGGGTGTGACGCCTACCGACCATGCATCCCGGTTGCCGAAGCTGGTCCCGGTTTTCCAGGCGATCTTATGGGAGGACGAGAACTGCTGCCATTGGGCTTCCTCATCGGGGCGGGCCACTTCCACCATGGCTTCGAAGGTGAGCCAGATGGAGGCTGCGTCGAACCAGGAGGAGGGGCCGTCATAAGAAAGGTTCCCGGGCCCGGTTCCACCAACAAGCAGGGGGGGGTGAAAATCGGCCTTGTTATAACCCTTATGATCCGGCGAAAAATGTTTGAGGGTGCGCGCCATGGAGGCATACATCCCTGCCAGGTCCCAGAGCCTGGCTTCGGCACCCCCAAGTATGATCGCAAGGCCATAATGGTCGGCCGGTTTGCCGAGGGTGGTCATACCGATATTTTTCAGAAGGTTGTAAAAAGGTGTATAGCCGTAAGTCTGAAGCATTTTCACCGCGGGTATGTTAAGCGATCTTGAGAGCGCCCGTTTAGCCGGTACAGCCCCGTCGTAGGTCAGGCTGTAGTTTTCGGGGATGAACCCCCCGATCTGAACGGGGATGTCGGGGATCAGGGTATTGGGAAGGATGAGGGCCTCGCTGAGCATGGAAGCATAAAGGAAAGGCTTCAGTATGCTGCCCGTACTGCGGGGGGAGATGATCACGTCAACATCGTTCCCGTGATCGGTCCTGCCCGTTCGCCTGAGGTTCCCTGCATAAGCCAACACATTGCCCGTGTTCACGTCAAGCACAATAGCCGCCGCATTATGGATTTCATTTGCATCAAGCTGTATCCCATGCAGTTCAAGGATATTATTCACCCTTTCCTGCAGGCCTGCATCCAGAGTGGTCTGCACTTTTTCGCCTTTAATTCCTTCTTTTGAAAGGCGGACCAGAAGATGGGGTGCCAGGCGGGGGAGGGGAAAGGGTTTTTCGGGCAGGGGCTCGCTTTTCGCCAGCTCACAGGTCCCGAGGTCTATAATGCCCTGGTACCACAGCTTGTCGAGCAGGCGGTTGCGTTTTGCCATCAGGTCACGGGGGTTCCTGCCGGGATAGATGAGTCCCGGGCTGTTTGGAAGCACGGCCAGGGCAGCGGCCTCGGCCCATGAAAGCCTGGATGCATTGACCCCGAAATACCTCCATGAAGCCGCTTCCAGCCCGATCACATTGCCCCCGAAAGGTGCATGGGAAGCATACAGTCTGAGGATCTCCTTCTTTGAATGGGTGAGCTCCATAAGGAATGCCAGGCTTATTTCGAGAGCTTTTTCAAAATAAGTACGCCCCTTGTTCTTCCTCTCCAGCCTGATCACCTGCATGCTGATGGTACTCCCCCCGCTGATGATCCTGTGGTGTTTAAAATTAAGAACCAAAGCCCTTGCCATGGAAACCGGGTTGAAACCGGGATGGTATGGGAAATACCGGTCTTCGTAACAAATGATGGCTTTTTTGAATTTTTCAGGGACTTCGCTGCTTTCGGGGAAGCGCCATTGCTGGTCGGCCGAGATCCTGGCCCCCAGAAGGCGCATTTCACGGTCGTAGGCAACGGTGGATGTGGGATCGTGGAATAAATGGCGTGGCCATGTGATCAGCAGAAGGAGGTAAAGCAGTAAAACCGGGGCAAACCAGTAATACCATTTCCATGAACGGAAAATTCGCCACTCCTTAAGCCAGGCCATGTTTATTTCCCTACCTCAACCCAATGGCCCGGAACCCGGGCGTTAATGATGTCGTAGTACATGGCTTCGCAAAGCACAGGCGGGAGATAGAATTTACCCTGGTAGGTGGCCATCAGCATACATTTAAAAGTTTTAGTTTCCCCTGCCGCCAGGTCGAAATAGGTGAGTACCCTGTCGTCGCGCACATCCTGGTAAGTATATTCCGATGCCTTAGTGGCTGCCGAAGCCAGATCGCTCATGCGGGAATTTATGATCTCCCAGCCCGAAGGGAAAACCTGGGCCAGCGCCATGTTCTGGCAGGGACCTAAAAGCCCGGGATTGCTCACCTTCACAACAGCAATAAAATTCGTTCCCTGCGCCAGGCTTTCTATATTGATCTTTTCTCCTTTCAGCCCGGTATAGGATACATTCAGTTTAAGGTAATTGTCGGCGGATGAGGAGTCCCCGTAAGCTGGTGTCCCCTTTATAAGAAGCTTTGCGTAGAGTACATTCTTCCCGTTATTGATCACGTCCAGGATTTGTTTGCTCCCGGGTTTGGGATCAATACTGTTTACGGATATGTATTTCGTAGTTTTTACTTCGGATTTTTCACCCGCATCAAGGCTGAATGAAGCATTGATCCCGCTGCCTGCATTTGCCCCGTAGAAACTGCTGAGGGCAATGAGGCAGTAAGCGCTGGTTTGGGTGCTGAGCCATCCCGCCCTGTTCAGCTCCCCTGCAATACTTTGTGCAAGGGGGGCCGCTTTGGTTTTCATGTTCAGAAGGTTCAGAACCTCAAGTATCATGGCCTTGTCGCGAAGTTCGGTTCCATAGGTCCCCCACATCTCTACATAAGGCTCAACGCTGGTTCCTATGCCGCTGATAAGCTTCTGTGCGGCTTCGGGTTTCCCGGCAAGCAGGTATGCCCCGGCCAGCCTCCATCTTGTAGTAATCGAAAGATCCTTTTTCTCGAGCAGCTTGTTCATGGCCCCCAGTTCAGGTGCCCTGGCCAGAGCAAGGGTATATAAACGGTAAGCCTGCACCAGGTCATCATTGGACCAGGAAGTATTGTAAGTCCAGGAGATGGCTTTTTCACGCTGGAAAACTTTCCAGGCCGACAGGAAAGCAGGAGGCAAAACGAATCCTTTCTTTTCAGCTTCCAGCATAAAGTGGCCGGCATAGTTTGTTGACCAGTCGTCGGCATATCCCGATCCCGGCCAGTAAGACAGCCCGCCGTTCGCCAGCTGGAATGACCTGATCATCTGTATGCCAGCTTTGATATTCTGCTCAGTTCCTGCTTTGGCCGCCTTGCTGAGTTCTACCAGGTCTTTGAGGTAGAGCTGGGGAAATACCGAAGATGTGGTTTGTTCAATACAACCGTAAGGATAATGAACCAGGTACGATATCCATTTTTCAAGGTTCAGGGGAGGCATTGATGAGAGTTCCAGAGTGCCTGAATTCGTCCCTGCAATTCCCCTGGGCATGAAAGCGGTATTCCAGCTCCCGCCTGCCGGAATGGTCTTTTCATACAAATCAGTCACAGGCAGGTTTGGATTCCTGACATCTATTTCAATGTTGTTTTCGGCTCTTTCATTCCCGCTTACGGCAATGATCCTGACCTTTGCAATGCCTGTCATTACCCCCACCTTAAGATCGAAATTCACCATCTGGTCCCCGGTACTGACGAAATTCAGCTCCCGGGCATTTCCCCCGCTGACCTGGAAAAAGTTGTTGACGTCGATAGTCACTTTGACGTTCTTTACCATTTTTTCCATGGCAAACACGCTTATCGGAAGTTTCACCGTTTCACCGGGGCCCAGCACCCTGGGCAGGGTTCCCTGCACCATCAGTGCTTTTTTCACAGCCAAGGCCTGTTCATCCGAGCCATAGGCTCCCTTATAACCTGCCACGACCATCACTCTTACCGATCCTATGTATTCGGGCATGGTGAACGTTGTGGTGCGGGATTCACCTTTTTTAAGTTCAAACGGGCCGAAGAACTTAACCATGGGTTTGAATCGGTTTGCCTTGAGACTGCTCCTTCTCAGAAGATCCTGGTCCCCTCCTATGCTGAGTATCCTCTGCAGGTCGCCGCTGAATGCGCCCATCACCTGGTCAAAGAGGTCCCAGGTCTTGATGCCCAGGGCTTCCCTGGCATAGAACACCTGCCAGGCATCGGGGGTCTTGAACCTGGTAAGGTCAAGCAGCCCTTCATCAACCACGGCAAGGGTATATGTCATGGGACGGCCGTTGGCTTCTTTTACATTAACGGAGGCCGGCTGCATGGGCACAAGTTTACTTTTGATGCTGATGACGGGCTTCAAGTGGGTCCCGGGGTTTTCAACAAACACCGGTACTACCCCGTAAAGCCTGATGGGCAGGTCGTTCTTGCTTTGGGCATGGGGCTGTATGAGTGTCACAAAGGCATAACAGTTCGGCGCCATTTCTTCGGTGATCTTGAAGCTGATATCTGTACTGCCTTTACTTGTGGGCGTCCAGAAGGACTGCAGCACTTTTGAACCATTTTCAATAGTCAGCAGCGCCCTTCCGTCGGGGGAGGTGGGAAGGCTGAGTTTGACAGTTTCGCCCACGGTATATTTTGATTTATCGGTAGTAAGGGTGATCATTGCAGCGGCCTGTTTTTCCCCTCCGGGCATGCGGAAATACCCCGGCCAGTCAACATACACGACCTTGCCTGTAACATGCCCCGAAGATTTGTCGGTGACCTTGATGAGATACCGCCCCCATTCATCGTAGTCAACCCTGAATTTGTATACGCCTTTCCCGGCGACAGTCCTCACTGTTGCAGAATCCATGGGCCGGAGGTGGGAAGTTGAAACAAAGTCGGCCGAATTCTTTTCCGAATCGTCCCACCACCATCTCCATTCCAGTTTAAATACTTCAACCTTGAGCCTGTTCGAAGGAACAACATTCCCGTCGGGATCAACATTCACAAGGTCGATATCGTACGATTTATCGGTATAAAGGACTCTTTCGCGGGCCGAAGGCAGGGGAACCCTGAGGCCTGCAAAGGAAACATAAGGATAATACGGAATGCTGAAACAGTCGATAGAGAAATCACCCCCGTCTTCAAAAACCTTAGTCTCAAAACTTGCATTAAGCACCCCGGGAGCTACATTCGTGACATGGATCACTGGGGTTATGGTAGCTCTACCTTCATCGTTCAGCTTCCCCTCGAAAACACTGATGTTTTCAGCAGCAAAGCCGGCTGTGGGATTGTCGAAAGTGTAAGCCGGGAATTGTTTGAAAGCAGTCACCGCTTTGGTAAGCGTGAGGCTGACTTCGGTCTTTAAACCGCGGGCTGTGGCTCCCGTAAGCCAGGCGGCTTCAAGCTGCACTGGCGGGATCTTGTTCTTTTGCAGGTAAGCTTTGTTGAAATCCATGCGGATCTTCAAACGGTTGGGTTTCACCGTTTCTATCTTCAGGGTCTTCTGGAATTCCACGCCTCCCACTTTCACCTTGGCCAGCCAGTTCCCCGTAGGGGCCGAAGACTGGGTCATGGTCCTGAATGCATAGAAACCGTTGACCGAGGCGTTGAGCACTGTACGCGAAACCATCTGCCCGCCCGGATTATATAATGAAAGGTTCACAGGGTGATTGGGTGGCAGCTTTCCGCTTTTATCCTCCATGATGAAAGTGAGGTAAATTGAATCCCCTGGTCTCCAAACACCCCTTTCGCCGTAAATGAATCCCTTGATGCCTTTCTGGACCGGTTCCCCGCCCACGTCGAACATCGAAAGCGAAAGCGAATTGCCCTCCTGGAGTTTCAGGTAGGCTTTCTCTTTGTCCTTCACAGCCACGGCAATGAAAGGTTTGGAATTAAGCCTGGCCAGGGCCATCCCGTCCCCGTCGGTTAAAGAGCTGCCGATATTCTGCTGCTGGTAATTGAAGAAATCCACCTTAATCCCTGATAAGGGTTTGGAAGTGACAAGGTCGGTAACGAAAACCATGAATTCATTTTCGGCGCCCCCTTTTGCGATCATCCCCAGGTTTGATGCAAAGACGTTGCGTGTGGCGGCCCTGTTGAGGTAGTACGAAGCCTTGCAGGGGTCATCCCGTTCTTCCCATTTGTAGTTATTCCATCCGCCATTATCGTTATCTTCATCATCGTAATTATTATAGTAGTTCCATCCTTCCTTGTCATTTCCCTTTTCGGGATTCTGTATGACCACCATATCCTGGGTTTTAACGCTTTCGCCTCCTGTGCAGGGATAGGTGGAGTACTGTTTCTTAAAGCTCAGGTTTACCGAATAAATAGCCCCCGGCTCGGTTTTCATCAAAGTGGAAAGATCGATGGAAAAACGGTTCCACCTCCCGTAATCTGAAGCCCCGTTAAGCGGGATGGTCTTTTTAAGTACCGTCCTTCCCACCCTGGAAAGGTCATAATTCGTCCCCATTTCGTTGATCTGAAGGAACTGCAGAATATTATTTTCATATATGCGGATGACTTTTACGTCGATGGCCTTAAGGTTAACCGCTTCAAATGGCAGCAGCATGCCGTTGGATGAAGGCATGATCACTCCGGTTCCTATGAATCTTGCATCAGGCTTGTTCCCGTTGGGGGACAGTTTATCGGAAATAAGCTTGCCGAGTTCTTTTCCCTGGCAGTTCCTAAGGCTGGGTTCTATGGTAAGGATGGGATTGCCTTCAATGTTTGCAGGAGGGTAAACCATGAGTTCATTGTCCTGTACCGATACCCTGAGGTTTTGGATTTTCCCGATGCGGACGATGCCTTCAAGGTCCTGGTCATGTTTGAGAGGATCGGAAAACCGTAAGAGGAAATAAGGGTCGCCGGCGGCAATGTTCCGCATTTCCACCCATTTGAAATCGCCCAGGGCGGGGATCTCTTCGCTGAATTCTTTGTTGGCAGGCGAACCTATTGAATTGCCGTTAAAGTCGAGTTTTACGCTGGAAACCTGGTCAGCCCGTTTAATATTTTCAACCTGGAAAGCATGCTTGTTGTTTTTTGAATCATGCTGCCAGGTGACCGGCAGACTGTTCCCGTTCTGGCTGGCCGAGAGCATCAGCTCTAGCTGTTTGTCATCGGCTGCATCGGCGGTATATACGGTTCCCAGAAGAACTTCCTTGGTGAGATCCGATTCCGAAACCGCTTTGTGGTTATCAATGCTAACATCAAAATCCTGGCGTATGGTCTGAAACTGGAAGGTCATGGTTTTCATGGAATCGGGCACAGTGACCAGTTTTGAGAGGAAGAACTGCACGGTAAACACCTTATCCTGCGGCAAAGGCTCATCAGGCCTGAATTCTATGGTTCGGCTGTCGGTCCAGCAGGCGGTTCCTTTTACTGAGGGTTTGATGTTCAGGAGATCTTCTTTAAGCGGGATGTTCATGGAAGCCGAGTCCACGTAATCGTCGTTCAGCCTGATCTTAATGCTTGAATGCGCGGAAACCAGCCCTGAGGTGAATGCCTGTACATATTGCCTGAATGCCGGGTTAACATGGATTAATGGCCCTTTCGAAGAACGGCCGAGGCTTTGGAAAAGGACCAGTGAAACCAGGATAAGCAGGGCGGGGATGCCCGCAAAAATCAGGAGTTTTTTTCTGGGTGACATAGGGCTGGATTTTAATTTTGGAGGAATTATTTCTAAAGGAATAGTAAAGATATTAAATTATTATTTTTGTGACAGAACTCTTTTTTTATGATACGCAAAACCATTATTACAGTCCTGATCCTGCTGCTTGCCTTCCGGGTTTCATTTTCCCAGGAATCTTCCTGCATGAATGATTTTATTTTTGTTGTTGCCAAAGTTAAAGCTGATTACCCCGGGTATGATGTCAAGATCAAGGGGGATAAGGTGACGGAGCTTGCACTGTTTGAGCAGGATCTCCGCAAAAAGATAGCATTATATCCCGATTCCTGCGGGCTTTACCTTGACGAGTATTGCCGGTTTTTCAGGGACCATCATCTCAAGGTGAGAAGGAATCCCGGTCCGGACAAGGAATGGGTACAGGGTGATACTTCGTCGTACGGTAAGAATATTGCAGTTGACACCAATGCATTATTTTCAAAAACTGCCGGTTCCAAAACCATAGAAGGACTATGGGTTTCAGGCCGGGGTGAGCTGGCGGTGTTGAAAGACCAGCTTAGCGGTCGTTACCTTGGTGTTTCGGTGAGCATGGTGCACTGGAAACCCGGGCAGGTGATGTTTGAGTTCAGCTCTGAGGGGCAGAGCGGGCTTAACGGCAACAATCATCCGCAGGCCAATGATACTGCTTTTAATGTAATTGAGCATACGACCTGGAAGGGTGCGAAAACATCGAAAACCAAAGCCAGCCTGCATCTTAACCGGCATGTCCTTGAAATTCATGAGCAGATGTTCCTTGTGCGGAAAACATCGTCTCCACGCAACGACTTAGCCCTGATAGGATCGTATACACCCCTTTATCCAAACGGGGGTAATATTTATTTTACTTACGGCATACTCAGCGACAGCACCTTTTTTATCAGGGCAAACAGTTTTGACGGTTTTAAGGATAAGATTGAAAAAACCATAAAGGATCACTGGATCGACATCATGAGCAGGCCAAACCTGGTCATCGACATAAGGGGCAACGGGGGAGGGCAGGACCCTGAATGGCAGATGCTGTTCAGCCTGTTGTATACCGGACCTTTTTTCAGTAAAGGGGTGGAATGGTATGCCTGTGAGGATAATATTAAATTGTATGAAAATGGACTGAAAAATCCTGTACCGGGACAAAACGAGGAGGATATGAAGTGGACAAAGGCTTTGCTGGATGAAATGAAAAAGCACCAGGGCGAATATGTGATCCATCCCATGATGGGGCATGACGACTGGGCAAGGTTCGATACGGTTTATAAAAACCCAAAGCAGGTTGGTATCATCATCAATGAACGCAATGGATCCTCAGCTGAACAATTCCTGCTGGCGGCAAAAACAAGCAGCAAAGTCACCTTGTTTGGTGATCAGAATACGGCAGGTGTTCTTGATTACTCTAATTCGGTGGCCATTGACCTCCCTTCAGGAAAGTATTACATGAGGTATCCCATGACCCGTTCGCGCCGGCTGCCCGATAATCCGATCGACAATATAGGGATCCGCCCCGATGTGTTCATCCCTTATCCGCCAAACTACCAATTGTTTGACAAGCTTGATGTTTGGGTGGAGTTTGTAAAGGACTGGCTGGAGGCGGGGGTGGCGAAGTAAAAGCCCGAGTAGAGAAATCCCGGTTTTACACGGAAAGATTTTGTAGTGAAATTTTATAGTATGATGACAGACAGGTTGAGTTGATTACTGATGAGCTAGAAGCTATTGTCACATTTATACTACAAACTTACGGGATTCTCTAACGGGTTGTCTTAATATTGAGCAAACGAAACTTCATTAATTATTTTGTAAAATTATGTAACATCCTTTCAACGGAGAAGGTAAATAATCCGTAAAATTCCATTCCGATTTTCGGAATTTTGGAAGATGAGATCCGTAAGAAAATAGGATTTGGGAACTTTACTAGAAAATTTCTTTGCGGTGAAACAGTATGCTGATCAGCTCGTTGGTGGTTTGGGCATTGTATTTTAAACGTGCTTTTCTCAGGGTTTTCTCCATCAGCGAGATGGATTTATTTCCCCTCTCGGCAATTTCTTTTATCGTAAAACCGTTCACAAGGCTTAAGATCAATTCACGTTCCTGTATGTCGAGTGAAGTTTTCTGAAAAGTCTTCTGCTTGCCTTTAATTTGTAACAGGATTTCATCGGGAATTACTGACTGACCGTCAGCGACAAGGAGAATGTATCCCTTTAAAACATCTTTATTATCTTCTTTTGAAACATAGGCCTTGGCTCCACCGCGGAACATCTTTAATTGCCATTCAAGCGATACCTCCCCTGAAAGGACCAGGACAGGGATCCCGGGCAAGCTCTTATTTATGCTGTTGATGTTCAGAACAGGGTCGGTCATCTTTATAAAAAGATCCAGGATAATCACATCGACTTTGAGGGAAGGGATCAATCGTATAGCTTCTTCAACGCTGGTTGAGGCTCCCACAACACATATATCATCTGTTTCGGGATCAAACAGCTGGTTGAACCCATCAAGAAGGATGTAATGGTCGTCAATAACAAAAACCTTAACCATAGCCGGTATAATTATATTATAAACGTCTATATACTTAAATTGTTATGTATAAGAAAAATTATCCAAGCCTGAAGTTTTTAAATACCAAATGGGTCTCATCTATTTGTCTATTATGATGAATTTCGCATTATATTTTTGTAATTGAATCTTTTAAAGATGAAGCGAAATGAAATAATCGTATGTTTTGTTATAGGAATTATAGCATTCCTAAATTCTTGTAAAAAATCCCAGGACAATCAAGTTGATATTTCTCACACAGCTTTATTTGAATCCTCAACGAAAGCGTGGTATTTTTTCAAGGTGGGTTCTTTTTGGACATATAGGAACGATTCAACAAATGTATTGGATTCTCTTGAGATTGATTCTTCATCAATAAAATTGCTTGATCCAAGTGGTCAATACCCTACAGAGGAACTTAATATTTACTTTAAACCAAATGTATTTAATATTGATTATGAGAAGATGTCCGCCCGGGCTCGTAGTGTAACTTTGTTTCTGTAAAATTAAAAAGCCACGGCTGAAAAAATGACGTATAAGAGTCATTAACTTAAAAATATCAGCCATGGCAAAAAGACAAACGAAAGTTACAAAAGATTTTTTGGATGAGTTCCAAAACTTATTAACCGAGACCAAAAGTTCAGATTTATTGGGAAGGATAATAGAGATAGGGTTAAAATCAATCATGGAGTTGGAGCGGGAC
>Ga0209083_1001349_pt1 | contig 28561 bp, 30 predicted proteins | sample AM7aDNAmetaG_FD_184132 | JGI IMG/M metagenome (GOLD analysis project Ga0209083, IMG submission 184132) | Freshwater microbial communities from Finland to study Microbial Dark Matter (Phase II) - AM7a DNA metaG (SPAdes) (version 3) | ecosystem: Environmental > Aquatic > Freshwater > Lake ...
TTTTGGGCGCATAAATTAAACTAGAATTAAAGTAAATGTACAATTTGTTTTTTAGTTACCTCACGTAACTTCCTATTAATCAAATAAATCCGTTTATACCTTTGTACAATTTGTTTTTTCTTTCATAATATCATTATTAAGAATATTAGAAAAGTATCAGCAGAACACGAATAAATTTTATCACTATAATAATCAACACATTATGACTTGTAAGAAAAATATACTTTTTTGTTTGCTTTGCGTTTTTTTGTTTATTTCAAATAACATTGCAGCTAAAAATACGAACTATTATTTTAAGCATATTACTATTGAAAACGGACTTTCTCAGAATACTGTCCTATCAATTTTGCAGGATAAAAAAGGATTTATGTGGTTTGGAACAAAAGATGGACTTAACCGCTACGATGGAAATTCTATTAAAATTTTTAAAAGAGATCCTAATTCGACTTTTTCTTTAGGAAATAATACTATTTGGTCATTAATGGAAGACAATCTTGGTCAGATATGGATTGGAACAGATAGAGGAATCTACTTATACAATAACGAAAAGGAAACCTTTAGTAAATTAACGATAAAATCAAATACAGGTATAGAAATCAACACACCTGTACTTGATATTAAAATAGATCAAAAAGGAAATGTATGGATATCAGCTGACAAGTTATATAAATATCTCCCTCAGAAAAACGTATTACTGGAAATGACTTCGAAATACAAAAGTAATTTTAATACAACTCCTCCGTGGTCAATAATGATTGATAATGACCAAACCGTTTGGGTGTCGTTAAAAAATTTTGGTTTGCGAAAATATAAAGGGACGAACAATTCAATCGAGGATATCTCTTATGATACAGATAATAAGGATGTATCAAAAACTCTTTTCTCTGAGATGGTCAATTACCTAAATAATTATATCATCGCAGGTACAATAAATGAAGGCTTGAAAATTATTGACAAAACATCAGGTGAAATAAAACCTCTGTTTAATAATACTAACACATTGAATAAACAATTATATGTAAGGACATTGCGATTGTTTTCTGGTAACCTTTGGGTCGGCACCGAATCTGGATTGTATATTATTGACCCGAAAACAAAAATTACAGATTACATCACTCAAAATAAAAATGATCAGTTTTCACTTTCTGACAATGTGATATATTCAATGTATAAGGACAAAGAAGGAGGCATTTGGATAGGAACATATTTTGGAGGTGTAAATTATATCCCTAAGCAAAACAATTTCTTTGAAAAATACAACCCAATTGCCGATAAAAACTCAATAAGCGGTGAACGTGTAAGTGGTATTTGTGAAGATAAAGATGGGAATATCTGGATTGGAACAGAAGATGCTGGATTAAATAAATTTAACCCTATTACCAGAACTTTTGAACACTTTAAATTAAATTCCGGAAGTAATTCTTTAAGTTACCATAATGTTCATGATTTGATTATGGACGGTGATAATTTATGGGTTGGATTTTTCAATAACGGTATTAATGTTATTAATTTAAAAACCAAAAGTGTTAAACATTATTATAAATCTAACAGACCGGACATGATCGACAATAATGATGTCTTTGCTCTGTATAAAGATAAAACAGGGAAAATTTGGGTTGGTACGTCAAGTGATGCTTTTCTTTTCAATAAAGAAACTGAAAGTTTTATAAAACAAACTCAAATTGGACAACATTTTATCTCAGATATTATTGAGGATAAGAATGGTAATATATGGTTTTCTACATATGATACCGGTGCTTTTCGTTACAATCCAAGAACAAAAGAATGTAAACATTATGATTATAGTCCGAATGACAATAATTCTATTTGTTTTTATAAAATTATCAGCATTTTTGAAGATAGCAAAAAAAGGATTTGGTTTACAGGAGAGTCAGGAGGTATTTCAGTTTACAACGAATCCTCAGACAACTTTACACGGTTTGGTTTTAAACAAGGGTTTTCCAGTGATGTAATTTATAAAATTTTGGAAGACAAACAAGGGAATCTATGGCTATCAAGTAATTCGGGTTTGATGAAATTTAATCCTGAAAAAAAACAAATAAGAGTTTTCAATACCGGAGATGGAATAATTTCAGACCAATTCAACTACAAGTCAGGGTTCAAAGATAAGAATGGCAAAATGTATTTCGGTCAAATTAATGGTCTAATTTCATTCAACCCGGAAACATTTATCAAAAATGATTATCTCCCTCCGGTTGTAATAACCAGTTTTAAACTCTTAGACAGTAAAAACTCCTATTTTAAAGATATTCTTCACAACTCAAAAACCGTATCATTAAAGTATAATCAGTCATCATTTAGTATTGAGTTTGCATCGTTAAGTTTTAGCGCTCCTAAAAATAATCGCTATGCTTACAAGATGAATGGACTTGACAATCAATGGATATACCTGGACAAACCAGAAAGAATCATTTTTTCTAATGTGCCTTATGGTAAATACCGGTTTCAAATTAAAGCATCAAATAACGATGGAGTTTGGAATGAAAAAGGAGATTACATTGACATTGTAATTTCTCCCCCATTTTGGAAATCAAAACTGGCCTTATTGATTTATTTTGGTTTAATAATTTGGGCTGTTTATTATGTCTTTACACAGAATACTAAAAGACTTAAACGAAAAAGTGAAAACGAAAGAATTCTTTTTGAAAAAGAAAAGGAAAAAGAAATTTACAGTGCAAAAATAAATTTCTTTACGAATGTAGCTCATGAAGTAAGAACTCCGTTAACTCTAATTCAAAGTCCATTGGAATATCTTATAACAAACAATGTAGATAAAAAAGAACTGAATGAAAACTTATTAGTTATGGAAAAAAACACGAATAGGTTGTTACTGCTAATTAACCAGTTGCTTGATTTCCGGAAAATTGAGGCACAGAATTTCAGTCTTACATTTGTTCATACCGACATCGTAGAATTGCTTGCAGAAACTTATGTGAGGTTTATGCCACTTGCTAAACAAAAGAATCTGACTTTCACATTTGAAAGACCTAACGATTCTGTTTTTGCAGATGTTGACAAAGAAGCGTTGATTAAAATTCTAAGTAATTTATTTACAAATGCTATAAAATACGGACAAACTCAAATCAACGTTTTTCTATCTCAATCAGATGATAAGTTATATGTAAGGGTGAACAACGATGGCAACATTATTCCAAATGAACTAAAAGACCAAATATTTGAACCCTTTTTTCAGATAATTGATGAAGATAAACGAAGGGTTAGTTCAGGATCAGGTATTGGTTTAGCATTAGCAAAATCGTTGGTTGAACTTCATAAAGGAAGTATTTATCTTGACAAATCAGTCCAATCAGAAAATTCATTTGTTTGTGAAATGCCCTTGAATCAATCAAATGTAATTAAACTGAAAAACGAAACAGATGGGGTTATTGAAATCCCAGAAAACAATCCGGTGATTGTAACGGGAGATTCCAAAGAACTTGTTTTGGTAGTTGAAGATGATGAAGATTTATTATCTTTTGTAACCGAAAAACTTGGAATGTATTATCAAGTGCTGAAAGCCCGAAATGGTGTTGAAGCAATGGAGATTATTGAAAAAGAAAATGTAAGCATAATTATAAGCGATGTGGTAATGCCACTAATGGATGGATTAGAATTGTGTAAAAAGCTGAAAGAGAATATTGATTACAGCCATATTCCTTTTGTTATGCTAACGGCAAAAACCACTGTTCAGAATAAAATTGAGGGTCTTGAATCGGGAGCAGATGCATATATCGAAAAACCCTTCTCGTTGGATTTTCTGTACGTTCAGATATCAAACCTTGTTTCTAATAGAAAAAAAATAAAATTAGCTTTTGCTTCCTTGCCATTGGTCAAAGCAGTTAGTATTGCCTTAAACAAATCGGATGAGATTTTTCTGAATAAAGTTACTGATATTATCCTAAAAAATATCTCTGACTCTGACTTCCATGTTGATCAGTTGGCAGAGTCTATGGCAATGAGTCGCTCCAGTTTTTTGCGAAAAATCACTGGTATTTCGGAATTCAGCCCGAATGAATTTATTAAAATAGTACGATTAAAAAGAGCCGCAGAAATTCTTCAGGAAAGTGATTATTCGGTGAATGAAGTGAGCTATCTGGTCGGGTTTGCTTATCCATCTTATTTTGCAAAATCATTCCATAAACAATTTGGAATTTTGCCGAAAGATTTTGCAAAAAAGTAACTATAATAATATTTCCATGCATATTGGGGCGTGAGCTAGGAAGCTTTATTCGTCCTTTTCTGCCAGCACTATTTTCGAGCTGCTTGGATTTTTCAGCGGTTCAATCTGACCAGCAAATTTAATTCTCATTTATTCCTCCACCAATAAAACGAAAAGGCAATAAGAATATTCCACGCATCGCATATTGTTATGTGTTATATGATTAACATTTTTTACATATATTTATGCGTATTTTTCATTCATGCTACATCCACAATGCGCTATCTTTGTACAGTTTAAATCTACAATGCCTTGTTTTTTGTGCGTTTTGGAGTTTTTCGGAAGAATTCAGGTACTTTTTCGAAAAGTTCAGTAAGTTTTCCAAAAAGTTCAGTAAGTTTTGACTAATACTTACGGTAGTTTTTGGAATAAAAGCACAAAAAAACACCTCCAAGCAGCTCTGCAAAGCCATTCGAAGGTGTTATTTTGAGAAGTTTTTTTGGATAAGGACTAGATGTCCAAAATCGAAAAAATAGAAATCATTACAAGAGCGTATGTCAGCATTATACCGATAGCGTGTATTTCAAAGCTAGCAGACTATCTGCTATTCGTCGTCCCGGACGAAATTTAACGCGTGCTCCCTTTACTTGCAGTCGTGTGGTTTCCGTTTCGGATTCCACGCCGCTGCTACTTAGTGCTAACTGAAACGAACCGAAAGTACCAAACCGTACAATTTTTCCGTTCATCAGATGTGTGGTCATTTCGAGCATCAAAGCATTTAATGCAGCCAGTACATCTGTTTCAGTCAGCGTACACTTTTCCGAAATGAGTTGTGACATTTCTTCGAGTGAAATCTCCCCACCATTTTCCGCCGTTACATAAAACTTATGCGGGTCGTTTGGCTTCTGAGGATTCGGACGCTGAATTTTCTTTAACTTTATCATTACAATATAGTTTTAGAAGGTTACTTGCCTCGCAACACATCGTTGTGTTACATTGACTAATCTGGTGCGAAATTAAATATAATATTGTAATTATACAATTTATTTTAGACCGTTTCGAGTGCTTACTTCCAGATTTATAAACTTGACTTACAGCAATATACATAATTTATTTTGTTAATCTGCTCCGGTTTACATCGGTTTACTTCAGTTTACGTTGGTTTACTTGTTGCAAAAAAAATTCGAAGGTGTTTAAAAAGAGAAAAATGAAATAGTTAATTATTCTTAAATATTTTTATACGTTCAAAAAAAGATTTCAAAGTACTATTTTTTGTAAAATTTTGATGAAAACCATGGTCTCATAATTTTATTTTTTTGTCCACTCCGAAAAAGAGTAGAACGCAAATATTAAAACACTTACAATTCAACGGAATATCAAAATTATTTTTTGCGTAAATTTGCTCTAATTGCGAACCAACGGTTAGCGTAGCTAAATTTGCATTGAAAAATTACTTTTCGAAATCCACTCATTTTTATTAATTTGCAATAATATTAAAAAAATAGTATATTTGCAGTCAACATTAATTCACTCTAACAAACATCTTCATTTTATAGAAACAAACTAATTTTCAAACATATTTTTAAATAGCATTTTGCTGAAGTTCGCGCATTCGAAACCTGAGAAATTTCACACACGAACCCACAAAAACTAGTTAGCAAAATGCTCACGCCATAATGGCGTGGGCTTATGACTTATCGTATCTTCGATGTCCTTACACATACAGGGCATTAAAAGATGATGGATAATGCTGGAGCTCACGCCATTTTATTTTTTTTATATCCAAAGAATAATCAACAATATAGAATAAACAGGTAGTACAACATGTCCGATTTACCAAAACATAGCACGAACAACAACGTTGGAATTGAAGTCGACCCGACTGCCAATTTCAACCAGGCTGACATGCAGGGAGTGGTACAAAAGTTGATTAATGAAAATTTCAAGGAGGCAATTGAAAAAATAGTAAAACAGATAGGTATTTCAAAGCAAATAACCATCTATTTTACATCCGATTTGTGCCGAATTTATAATGTAAGCGAAAGTACTATATACAACTACCGAAAATCGGGTAGGTTGCACTATTGTAGCGATGGTCAGAAAGTCTGGTTTACGCAAGAGCATATCGATGAATTTAACTGGCTCACCGACAGTCGGAACAAGCAATCTACAACTCGCAAAATTTCATAACAGTTTTTTTATGCAGAAGATTGAATTAACGAAGTGTTTTTGTAATTTTGCAACGAAATACGAATAGAATCGGCCAGCAAAAGTGTGTTGGTAGTTTATGAATAAAATAGGGCGTGAATTTTTGATTTATCATCGTGTGTGGCTTTCTCAGGGGCTCGGGTGCGGATATAAAAGAAAGTTCACGCTTTTTTTGTAAGTTCTACGCACAACAAAAAAGGAGAGGTTTTTCAACCTCTCCTTTAAATCTCGAATAATCTGCTTACCAAAAAAGTCAAATTAGTATATACTAAATTACTTTTACATTTACGGCATTTAATCCTTTTTTTCCTTCTTGCAGGTCAAATTCTACTGTGTCGCCTTCGCGAATTTGATCAATTAAACCTGAAATGTGTACAAAATGTTCTTTTTTTGAACCATCTTCGCTGATGAATCCAAATCCTTTAGATTCATTGAAGAATTTTACTGTTCCTTTACTCATTGTTGATAAATTATTGTTATTAATGTCCGACAAAGATACAGTTATATTATTATAAATCACTGTTTTTCGTAAAAAAATTAAAAGAATCGATATTTTTTCTCAGAAAAGCCCGTATTTACTGCATTTAACGTAGCAAAAAAAATAATTAATTTGCTTTTAATTTAAGCCGGGTTAAAGCTGTTACAAGCTTTCGGGGTGCAAACCTAACCGAAAAAGCCATAAATTTATTCATAAGGCCGTGAATAACAACTGTTTTTCCTTTCATCATAGCTTTATACCCAAACTCTGCTACAGATTTCGATGTAGCAATTGTTCCTTTAAATAAATTGCTGTTATCAAGCGCTGCAGCAGTTTTGAAACCGGTAGCAGTAGCACCGGGACATAATGCAGTTACAGTTACACCTGTTCCCTTTAGTTCGTTTGCAATAGCTTCCGAGAAACTTAGCACAAATGCTTTCGTAGCGAAATAAACCGACATGCTGGGTCCGGGCTGAAAAGCAGCTGTGGAAGCAACATTCATAATTTTTCCATACTTATTTTTAATCATATCCGGCAAAAACAAACGTGTAAAATATGCTAGAGCAGTAATATTCAGATTAATCATTTGAAGTTGCTTTTCCCAGTTACTATTTTCAAAATTTCCAAAATCACCAAAACCGGCATTATTAATAAGGTAATCCACTTTAATCTTCTGAGTTTTCAGTTCATTGAAAATAGTTTTAGCTGCAGCAGGTTCAGACAAATCCCGACCAATAACCAACACGGAAACATTATGACGTTTTTCAATCTCAGTTTTCAATAAATTCATTTTATCTTTTCCACGTGCAACCAAAACCAGGTTGTCACCCTTAGCAGCGTGAATTTTCGCAAATTCAACCCCCAGACCATTTGAAGCTCCGGTTATCAATACTGTTCTTCTCATTAAAACTTATATTTTGTCAATTAAATTATAGTAGGTATGATATTAACGATTTAGCATCCAAAAAGTTTAACATTATTCAATTTTTCATTCTTCGGTAGGTTCAGATGGCGTTTTCAATATCAATTGATAAAACGCCGCATCAAGCCATTGGCCAAATTTATAGCCGACTTCTTTCATTATCCCGGTCAATACAAAGCCCTCATTTTCATGCAATTTTAGACTAATCTCGTTAGAAGCATCAATCACACCCACCATTACATGAAAATTCTGTCCTTCGGCTTTTCTGATTATCTCCTTTAATAAAACTTTGCCGATTCCTTTCCCACGCATATCAGCACGGACATATACTGAATGCTCCACTGTATATTTGTAGGCAGGACGCACCCTAAACATGCCATAGGTAGCAAAACCGAGCAACATTCCATTATCATTAAAAGCTCCAACCACAGGATAACCGTTATTTATTTTGTCATCATACCACGCGTACATGGTTTCCATGGTGCGTGTTTTATAATCGTATAATGCCGTTGTATTAAGAATGGCATCGTTGAAAATAGCTAAAATCTCTGCTAATTGCTTTTCGGTACAGGGTCTTATATCCATAAATAATAGTGCATAGAGATAAATTTAAATGGATTTCGTGTTTACTGAAAATTACTTACTTACAGATTACTGTTTGCTGTTTACCGTTTGCTGATTACTGATTACCGTTTGCTGCTTGCTGCTTGCAGATTACCTTTTAATTCTCCTGTTTACTTATAATTTTATGTCCCTTATGTCGTCTTACAGTTTTCTTTTGATATTCATTCGACAATACACTAATATTTCCATCAACTTCCAGAATGGCTAAATCGACTTCCTTCACCGTAGGGACTCCATGCTCGCGAACCGCTTCAAGCAATTCATCAACTGTTATCTGTGCCTTCTTCAAATGTTCATCAATTACATTTCCTTTATAAATCAGCATAATAGCATTCCCTTCCACGATTTTTCCAAATTTCGGGAAACGGTATTGCAGATTTTTAAAAATATAATTCGAAATAAACAGTGTCAAAGCTGCCACCAATCCACCCAAAAGCGATGAATCGGGTCCGACCATTGCATTTTGTACAGCGTTGCTTATCAGTAGAATAAATACCATATCCACCACCGAAAGCTGTGCCAGTTCCTTTTTGCCGAATAACCGAATTGCAATTATAATAAATAAATAGATAATCAGGGTGCTGAAAACTATCCGGAGGTAATTGTTGTTTAATAATTCTTCCATAATCTATTAGTTTACTTTTAGTTATTTTGTCAATTCAATACGAACATAAATTGGAAGACTTCCCAAAACATCACGTACTATATTGTAATTATCTTTAAATTTAGACTGCAAAATCAATTCATTGAATTCAGCTGTGGAATAGGTCATTTTTAATTGTTTTTTCAGGAAAACAGTTGATAAGATCCGTTGAGTTTGACCGTATCCAACTAAATTATTTTGCAGATTTATTCCCAATAATTCAGGATCAAAATCACGTGTTGTTTCGAACAAAAAAGCAGTCTGACCCGGTTTTAATATGCGGTACATTTCATTCAGGCCTTCTACCGGATTATCCCAATTATAAAAACTGCAAGAACAAACTATACAATCGAAAAAATCATCGGAATAATTGCTTTTTTCAATACTGCCAAGTCGTAATTCAGGTTTTGTACCAAGTCTTTTATAGGCTATTTTCAACATTGAAGCCGAAATATCGAGTCCATGCAATTCCAGTTGTGGAACCAGGTTTCTTAATTCTTCCAATAATCGTCCAGGACCAAATCCGATTTCCAATAAGCGACCATCGATCAATTTCCCGCTAATTATGTTGGATATTTTTATAAATGCTTCATTTACACCTTTTACATCAGTTAGCCAGTCGTATATTCGTGCTGGAATCAACTGCATTTTAATAAATGATTTTTCTCCGCGGGTTTCCATCTTTTTTCTTTAGATTGCAATAAGTTTTTGAACGAAAAAACAAAACAAATGTATGAAAAAATTAAATTAATTGATAATATCTCGGTGGTTTTTTGATGTAGATTAAAACGCAAAGAATTCCGGGATTCGCCTGAGTCCAAAAATCCCTGACAAATTAGTACCTATGAAGGTTATACGCAAATTAACGGGCAAACTCAGATTTAAAGCAACCGTCAATGTTTTTGAATGAAATTCGTAAAAGGTTCAGGAATTCCAACACCAACAAAACCTGGAATAAACAGAAATGAGTGAGTGGGAAAAACCAACAAGTTAAAGCGCTAAATTATAGGTTATCAACATCAACATAAAAACCATCATATAGATATTGATACTTATAAATGATTTCGTCAAATTAGTTTCAGCTGATTTTCCGAATGAGAGCATCGTAAATATGCCTATAAACAGTAGATTCATCACAAACACTACCACAAAGAAAAACCACGACAATTTAGTTAGAAACAACGGAATCATTACTGAAATAAGTGATGTAGCAACTATCCAGGTAAAAATAATTTTTTTCAGATTAACAGGTTGTATGGCTTTATTAATGGTTGGAAAACCAGCTGCTTCATATTCATCTCCATACTTGAGCATCAATAACCAGAAGTGTGGGATTTGCCAGATAAACAAGAAAAATGCAATGGAAATAATAGTGGAATCCAACATACTTCCACCTGCAGCAGTCCAGCCAATAAAAGCAGGAATAGCACCCACCAACGAACCCGGAACAACCGCAAAGGAAGAAACTCGTTTCAGATAGGTATAAACTCCATTGTACCAGAAGATATTCAATAAGCCCAGCAAAGCAGGAACTAGGCCAAAACTTAAGAAAAGGGTGGTAAATCCAAGTTTTACAAAAGCGGATGATATCAAAAAGGCGATATGCGGAGAAAGCTGCCCCGAAGGAATTGGCCGGTTCTGTGTCCTGTTCATCAACGCATCGTACTTGTGTTCCTGAACTTCATTCAGCCCACTTGCTCCTGAGGCAAAAAAGAAAACTCCGAGCGCAACTAACAAAGCATGAAAATCAAAATGCCCGGTACAAATAAGATAGCCGGCAACTCCGGTAAACGAAACTGCAATCGAAACCCTATATTTAATTAATGCTAAAACGGCTTTTGGAGAAATTGATTTTATTTCAGATAATATTTTTTTCATTTCAGGGTTTTAAGATATTCATTCACCAATTCGATGTCTTTTTCGGTTAATAATCCTTTGTACGACTTCATTACGCCTTGAGGATAACCGGTTACAATATCTTTGTCTGGTTCGAGAATTGAAGATTTAATATATGTGCTGTCGGCTGTGACTTTATGTGTCGTTCCGGCGGTCGAAACCTCAACAGACGATCCGTAAAGTCCTTTAAAGCTTGGTCCAACTAATTTCGAACCATCGATGGAGTGGCAAGCCAAACAACCATTTTTTTCGAGTGTTTTAAAACCACGATTGGTATCGGCCTTTTTTACCGGCAATTTAGCCAGCCATTTATCGAAATAATCAGCATCCACCACCCGAACAACCCCATACATATACGAGTGGCTCACACCACAATAAACTGTACAAAACAAATCGTAGTCACCTTTTTCGCCGGGTATAAACCAGGTATAATTCTTTTTATAAGGTACCATATCTTCTTTGATACGAAATGCCGGAATGGAAAAGCCATGTAGCACATCCATAGAGAAAAGATCAATTTTAACTGCCTTATTTAGCGGTACAACTAAAGTGTCTGATTGTTTATTTCCCTCGTATTCAAAAGTGTATTTCCACATTTTGCCAATAGCTTTAATATGCATGGCATTTTTAGGCACTTGGCGCATAGGCAAAAAACCTGCCCAACCTACATAAAACATCAATAGCACCAACAACAACGGTATGGTTGTCCAGGTTACTTCCAACCAGGTGCTGTCTTTTATCTGAGTGGCATGAGGATTCCGTTTGCGGTTGTATCTCACCACAAAATAAATCATTGCTCCTGTTAATGTTATCAGAAAGAAAAAAGATATTCCTAAAATTATCAGGAAGGCATTGTCTACACCATGCACAAAATTCGATGCGTTGCTAAACATTATTTTTTGATTTACAATTTACAATTTACAATTATCAGTACTCTGAGAATAAATCAGCAGAATTTCAATGATATATACAATTATCGATAAGCATAATCGATAAAAGTAATAAGAACAATCACTGCGAAAAGCACAAAAACCATCCCCACCAATATGCGGAGCAACAAGCTTTCATACTTCAGGTGCATAAAGTACGATAAAACCATAAATGCTTTGAAACAAGCTATCAGAAGAGCTACCGTTACACTAAATGCACCAAGATTGAATGATGTTACGCTGATGGTAAGGAAGGTCATAAACATGAGGAGAACTAAGATTCTTCCCAATACTTTATATTCTGTCGTATGCGATGTGTTGTTTGCCATATCCGTTCAGTTTTAAGAGATTAAATACATCAATGGGAACAGGAAAATCCAGATTAAATCAACTAAATGCCAATAAAGAGCACCGTTTTCCAGAAATGAATAATTCTGACTGTGGACATTTCCGCTTTTTACCTTGAAAAGACTGATAAAGAGCAACACCATACCGATAATAATGTGCAAGGCGTGTAATCCGGTCATGAAAAAGTACAGGCTGAAATACAGGAGATGACCTCTGTCGAGATGCTTCATTAACTCTGAGCCGGGATATAATCCCATTTCAAACTTATGTCCCCATTCAAAATACTTATTTACCAAAAACACGAAGGCCATAAGCAAGGTTACTCCAATCAATTGCATAGCCAGTTTCTTGTTTCCTTTTTGCATAGCCGTTAACGCCATAGCCACTGTCATACTACTGAACAGCAGCGCAATGGTATTTATAGCACCAATAGTTACACTTAATTCGAGGCTACTTTCGCGAAAGCTTGTCGGATATTCGGCTCTGAAAATAGAATACACCAAAAATAAACCACCAAACAGCAGTAATTCGGTAAAAATAAAGAGCCACATGCCTAGTTTCTTGGCTTCGTCGTCTCGGTGTACTTCAGGATGATGCTGTGTTTCACTCATAATAATCAATTTTGCCCCAAATCCGTCGACCGACGGAGAATAGCGTTAGTTTTTTTATTAATTTTAAAAAAAATATAAAAATATCTTAAGCCCCTTTAGGAGTTTGGGGTCTCTTATTTATAATCATATGGATTTTCCTTAATCTCAATTTCTTCGTCAAAATTTTCCAGGGATGGTGGCGAAGGGATTTGCCATTCGAGTGTTGAACCTTGCCATGGATTTGCCGGAGCAATTTCGCCTTTGCGCACACCCATTATCAGATTAGAAATCATTGCCAACAATCCAGCAACCAGAATAAATCCACCAATGGTTGAAATTACCTGAGCCCATTGGAATTGAGGCAAATAATCGTAATACCGGCGTGGCATTCCCTGAATTCCGATAATAAACTGAGGGAAATACAACAAATTAAATCCTACAAAAATAACAACTGATAAAATTTTTGCACGTTTCAGATTATACATTCGGCCGTACATTTTTGGTAACCAATAATGAATAGCTGCAAAGAATGCAAATCCCATGCCTCCGAAAATTATATAATGGAAGTGAGCCACTACAAACGAAGTATCATGTACCTGAACATCGGTGGCAACAGAACCTAATATCAAACCGGTAGTCCCTCCGATAATGAAAAGGAAAATAAACTCAAGAGCATACAAGAATGGTGGTTGCATATCAATGGAACCTTTGTACATAGTAGCCAACCAGTTAAATACCTTGATAGCACTCGGAACAGCCACAATAAAAGTCAACAAGGAAAAAAACCAACGTGCATTTTCGCTCATACCTGAAGTATACATGTGGTGACCCCAAACGAGGAAACCAACACCGGCAATAGCCAAACTAGATAATGCAATGGCTTTATATCCGTAAATTTTGCGTTGACAAAATGTAGGAATAATCTCAGAAATTACACCCATGGCCGGAAGTATCATTACATAAACGGCAGGGTGAGAATAAATCCAGAACAAATGCTGATACAATAGCGGATCTCCACCCAGGGCAGGATCGAAGAAACCGATTCCGAATAGACGTTCAGCAATCAACATTACCAGTGTGATGCCGATAATCGGTGTGGCAAGCAACTGAATCCATGCTGTAGCATAAATAGCCCAGGGGAACAAAGGCATATTGAAAAACTTCATGCCTGGCGCACGCATTTGATGAATTGTTACAATGAAATTTAAACCGGTAAGAATAGACGAAAAACCAAGTACAAAAGCCGCTGTGGTAGCCATAATTACATTCGTTCCGGTGGTGGTGCTGTAAGGAGCATAAAATGTCCAACCGGTATCGGGAGGTCCGCTTTTGAGCAACTGTGAAGCAACAGCCATAGCACTACCAACCATAAAAATCCACCACGAAAAGCGGTTCAGCTTTGGGAATGCAACGTCCTTTGCACCAATCAGAATGGGTAAAAAGAAGTTACCAAAGACGGCGGACAATCCTGGAATTACCACCATAAAAATCATGATAATACCGTGAACCGTAAAAATCCCGTTGTAGGTTTGCGGTTTCATGATGGTTTCACCCGGTGCTATCAATTCGATGCGCATGGCCAAACCCAGGAATGCTCCAATCACAAAAAATGCAGCAATGGCATACATATAAAGCAAGCCAATCCGCTTATGATCGGTAGCAAAAATCCAGGCAAAAATGCCTTTATATTTGCTCTGATGATCCAGATAACTTACATATTCAATTTTTTCAGTCGCTTTACTCATATTAACTTATTATTTTGTTTTTCTTTTTAAGCATCAAAGCAACAAGTATTACTAAAATCATAAATGCGATTATAGTACCTGTTATTTTGGTTACGTCCAGTGCGAAACGTTTATTCTCCGGGTCGTAACTATAGCACAACAATAAAATTCGCTGAATTGTTGGGCGTGGTTGTTCTTTATTTGCTTCAATTATCGCCATTTTGAAATCGTTAGGCATAAAAGTGATTCCATACAAATAACGCGTAATCAGGCCTGTAGGACTTATGGCAATGATAGCCGATGGATGAATAAAGTCTAATCCCACGGCTTTAGTTTTGAAGCCTGTAGCATCTGTAATTTTAAAAATTGTAGCACTATCGGTAGTCAGAAAAATCCATCCATCGCCATTGCCTTTTGAATAACGTTCAACAAAACGATCTTTCTTTTCTTTGGCTTTCTGAGGTGTATCACGGAAATTGAATGAAATGGTAATTACCTGATATTCTTTGCCCATTTGCATGCTGGTTTTTTTAATTACATTTCCTAATCCTTCAAGCAACGGACTACAAAGCCCCGGACAATCGAAATAAACGAAGGACAAAATAGTAGGCTTGTCAATCAATTGTTTCAACGTAACGGTATCGAATTTATCGTTTACAAATTTCAAATCCAACGGAATGGTGGTACCCAAATGCTCAAAAATACCTACTTCAGGTGACTTATCAACCTGTGAGTAAACTTGCACCGTAAATGCAATAAAAATAATCAATACAGAAACCAGTGCTTTTTTCATTTTTTTTTATTTTTTTGAAGTTGTTTCTTCTTTATTATCCGAAGTCAAAGCAAGGAGCAACGAAGCTCCCATCAATGCTGTGTCCTTCAGCAATTCTATTAAAGCTGTCTGAGCATTTTTAGGGTCAAATAAACCCGGAATATGAATGCTAAGAATGAAAATCAATAGCAAACCGGCAAGCCCAAAACAAACAATTTTGAGGTTTTTATTCAACATAATACTTACACTGGCAGCAATCAACAAAGCACCAGTGAGCAAGATAGTGTAAAGTCCACCCGGAATAAATGATGACATGATTCCTAGAAAATAATCTCTCATCAAAAAATGATTTAAACCCATTATTCCAAATGGTAACGCGAAGAAAATTCGCCCGAGAATTCCAAGTTGTTTCATAATACTAATTTTAATTACTTTGTTAATAATTTTGTTATTTTTAATTCTAATTTTAATTCTTACTTTTTTGCTCCTGATTTTCTGATCTTATTCAGTGTCATAACAAGGTATAATAAAACTGCAATAAATGCCAGCACACCAGCTGAATACAAAATGATAATCCAGAACGGTGCTTTTGCCAACACATTCCAGATAGCACGATCATCTGTCAATCCTGGTTTTTCGGTTGGCACAGCTATTTTCAGTTTCGTAGCTGATTCTATTTCGCCGTAATTTTCGTCGTTTAGTTTCACTACCAGTTCCACTGTTCCGGTTTTATCACCCGGCAGGTCTTTCGGGAAATTAAACACAGCCTGACCATCGGTATTTGTAATCTGATTTTTCTCAATCTGTAGTTTTCCGAAATAACGACTTACAAATAATGCTATTTCAGTATTTTTCAGTGATACAACTCCTGATTTTTCGTTGGCTTTCACATCCACTTTCACCTGCTTGGTTTTAGGGTCATAGCTCATGCTTACTTTCACCAGCTTAGCCTTGTTCGGATCGAATTTCGACAAAAGCTGAACGTAGTTTTTATTGAAACTACGAATATACGAAATCACTTTCCAGCGGTCTTCTTCCGAAAGTACATTTTTGAAAGAAGGCATAATCATTCGTCCAGTAATAAGAATGTAGGACAATTCACCATCAGTAAGTGCCTGAGTTCCTTTCGAAGATAAATCAGGTGGAATTGGTTTCAACGATTTCAGACTGTTGCCTTTACCCGGATTACCGTGGCACGAAGCACAGTTTTTGTTATAAATGGCTTCACCCTGACGGGCTGATGCTGCATCGAATTTGATATAACTATTCTTGGCTTTCTTATCGGCAGGTACATTCCAGTTATTTTGAGCGAACGACTGCATTAAAAACACAGAAACAACTGCGAGGATAAGTATTCTAAAATTTCTCGTATACATAAGCTGTCTGATTGATATATAAACTTAGTAAATTATTTTATTTTTTGTTTTCTTCAGTGGTTTCCAACTGTTCCAGTGTTTCACTAATCGGAACAATCGGAACAAGCTTTGCCAATACAGTAATAATAAGTAACACCATTATCATTGGTGCAATGGTTACAAGTGTTTCAATTAGAGTTGGCGTATAAATTTTCCAGTTCATTGGCACATTCTGAATAGGCAAATAGGGATGTTCCATGGTTGGTACCACAATAATAAAGCGTTTGAACCAGGCACCAATCAATACCATAATACCTATAACAAGCATTGGAAGTGGTTTTCTCATTTTCTTGAACAACAATAAAATAATGGGCAAAACCAATCCGAAAAGCTGAACCGACCAAAACAATACGGCATGATTTCCGCTAAATAAATCACGAATAAGTATGGCTTCAAACTCCTTCATTTTATAGCCCGCAACCATGTATTCATTCAGGTTGAAATACAAATAAACCAATGAAACCAATACCAGCAGCTTGCCAATCATATCGAAATGTTTTTCGGTGATATAGTCTTCCAACTTATAGTTTTTTCGGAAAAAGTACATGGCAATTATCACAGCAGCCGTTCCCGACACAAACGCTCCGGTCACGAAATAGGGTCCGAAAATAGTTGAATCCCAACCTACACGGGATGTATTGGCAAATAACCACGAAGTAACGGTATGAATAGCCAGTGCCACCGGAATAATAAAGATAGCAATCACGCGGGTTGACTGTTCAATCAGTTTCTTTTGTTCAGAAGTTCCTGCCCAGTTCAATGATAAAATTTTGTAGATATTCTTTACAAAAGGAGGAACATCTAATTTTTCGGAACATATTTTCAGATCGGGAATTAATGGAATATACAGAAACAACGCACTGATTACCATATAAATAGTTATCACGGTCACGTCCCACAAAATAGGCGACTGAATACGTCCGTGAATAAATACATTCAATAAGCGTTCGGGACGACCCATGTCCATCACAATAACCAACCCTGCCACCGCTGCAAAAGCCAGTGCAATAATTTCGGCAATGCGCGTCAGTGGTGCAGCCCATTTCTGACCGCTCAATCCAAGAACTGCGCTGATAAGCATCCCAATTAAACTGGTTGCAACAAAAAACACGAAGTTAGAAATGTACATTCCCCAGGACACGTAATCGCCCAATCCTGTTACAACCATCCCGTTTTTCAACTGCAGTCCGTAAGCACCGAGACAGACTAACAAGGCAGCACCCAAAAAAGCAAACCAGATTTTGAAACTCCAGTTCAGTCTGATTGACCTCAGCAAATCGCTAGTGATTTTATCTGCTGTATTATTTTTTGCCATAATATTTAAATTATAACCCCTAAAGGGGAACTGAGTTAGTATTATTTAATTTTAAAGTATTCTTTTTCAATCAAAAAACTTTTCTTTGAAGCCCCTTTAGGGGTTTGGGGTTATCAAGACTCCAACCGTTCTCCTGCTTCTTCTTTATCTTTATCCTGAAAAGGATATTCCTTGCCTTTTGGTGGCAAATAATACACTCGTGGATGTGTTCCTAGTTCGGGCATGAGGGTGTAACCTCCATTATCTTCCAATAATTTGCGGAAACGAACGGTTTCTTTGGTAGTTCCATTGGTAACCGCATCTTCGTTTTCGTCGCCAAAGTAATAAACACCATTCGGACAAGCTGAAACACAATATGGTAATTTTCCTTCACGTACACGGTCGGCACTGAACAGACATTTGCTGATTGTTCCTTTTTTCTGCGGTACATTCAGTTCCACATTATAGGTTTTTCCTTCATCTTCAAGTGAATGAATTGGTTCAGCCCAGTTGAAAACACGCGCACTATAAGGACAGGCGGCAATACAGAACCGGCAACCGATACAGCGTTCGTTGTCAATCAGCACAATTCCATCAGCACGTTTAAAGGTAGCATCCACGGGGCAAACAGCGGTACATGGCGGATTGTCGCAATGCTGACAAGGCTTGGGCATATAATATGCAGGCGTATTTTTAGAATCCTGCATTTTCAGAACGTTGATATGATGTTGTTCGGGACGAAGGTGGTGTGCCTCATTACAGGCTGCCATACATTTACGGGCATTGCGGCATTTCGACAGGTCGATAACCATTACGAAACGCTTGCCGGGCAAACCTTCACGACCTTGTTTCTGAAGGTATGTAAGATTTTCGAGATTAGGTTTTACAACCTTGGAGGCTTCACTTTTATCAATTTCAAGCAATTCGTTTTCAGCAGTGAGCACGCGTACCCGTTCAGCTGCATTCTTTTTCTTGTCGTAGTTGATGCCTGCAAAAATGGCAGAACCGCCAATCAAGGTACCAACACCAACAAGTCCTATATCCTGTAAGAACTCCCTTCTGGTTCTTTTTTTAGGTTTTTCGTTTTTCTCACTCATTTGTTGGAGAATTATAAATTTAGTAATGATTTTTTGGCTGCAAAGATAAAAAAATAAATCTATTTGATAATTGTAATAATTACAAATAAATCCTATTGTTGCTTGTTTTTAGGTATCTGAAGAACTTTTATACCTAATTGGAATATCTATACTGCAAATATAGAGTAAGTTTTTATTAAAATGTCGTTTTTTGTTGAGAATTTGCAATTAAAAGTAAATCGGTCAATCATCATAAATGAACTTATTTGAATGGCATGAAATTTCAATATAGTTGCCTGAATAAGTATTTTATTTATCTTTGCACTCTTGAATTTTTATACAATTTTTTTACAAACGCAAAACCCAATGATAAAAAGGACAATCCCTGTATTTTTTCTTCTAACTCTGAGTCTTTTCCTGCTAAGTTGGGGAAGTGTGGGACATAAAATTATCAGTGGTCATAGTGTATCATCATTTCCGACAACGATGACGGGTTTTCAAACTTGGTCTGACTCACTTGCCAGTAATGCTTCGAATGCCGACTCACGAAAAAATTCCGATAGCAATGAAAGTCCAAAACATTTTATTGATATCGATAACTACAGTGAATTTAACACAACAGGACGCATTGCTTCTACTTACGACTCAGTAGTAATTAAACACGGAGCTACTTTTGTCCTAAAAAACGGTACACTTCCATGGGCAACTTCTAATATGTTTGATACCCTTGTGATTGATTTTAAAAAACTGAAATGGCACAAAGCTATGTTGGATGCTTCGGATTTGGGGCATTATGTGGCTGATGGTCACATGCCGCTTCACATCACGGCTAATTATGACGGAGGATCGACCAATCAAAGCGGAATTCATTCCCGATATGAGTCAGATATGGTTTATGCATTTCAAACAGCTCTCTCAAATTATACTGGCACACCGGCAACATACATAAGCAATGTGGATAAATTTGTATATAGCTATATTTACAAAAACCATATTTATGTTGACAGTGTTCTTGCTGCCGACTCCTATGCAGTCAAAGTTGATGCAGCCTATGGAACAGCCTATTCTGGGGCGCTTTGGAGTAAAACTCAATTTACAAATTTACTTTTCAGAACTGCTTCTCACTCTATTGCTGATTTAATTTACAGTGCATGGATGGATGCCGGAAGTCCTCGTTTCGGGACATTGACCGCTATAAATTCTGTTACAAAGTCGAATCTATCCGTAAATTTCAACCCAAAAACCGGTGATATACATCTTTCAGGCGATGATATTTTGAAAACCGAAGTATTTAATACCAGCGGTCAAAAAATGAGCACATTTACAGGAAATATTCTGAATATTGGCAAGTTGTCAAACGGGATATATGTTTTGAATATTGATACTAAAAATGGCTTTTGTTTCAAACAAAAGGTTTTATTAATCAGGTAAACTGGTCTTAAATCGGAGAGTCTACTTATTAATAAAACTTACTTTCTCATTTTTGTTGGAATAGTGAATCAATTATTTCATTACTTTTGTCGCCAAATTTTAATTATTCAGCATTATGGCAGACGACAAAAAAGAACCCTGGCTAAATTATTTAGCTCTCACCACGATCATTTTTGCAGTAGCAGCAACCCTATCAACCTTTAAAGGCGGTGGATATTCCACCCGCTCGATGCTTAATCAGGAGCAAGCTTCCAACAAATGGGCCTATTACCAGAGCAAAAGTCTGAAATCGTATCTTTATGAAACACAAAAAGATATGCTCGAATTGAGTACCCTGCGTATGACTAAAAACGAAGCACTTGCAAAAGAAGCATTTGAGAAAAAAGTGGCAGATTACGAAAAATCCATCAAACGCTACGACCAGGAAAAGACTGACATAAAGAAGGATGCAGAAAAACTTGAAGCACAACGCGATGAAGCGCAAAGTCACTCCAAAATCTTTGGGATGGCAGTTATATTTCTTCAGATTGCGATTTTGCTCTCGTCCATTTCGGCACTAATCAAACGAAAATATATCTGGTATTTAGCCACAGCCGCAGGAGCAGTTGGATTGCTCTATTTCGCAAACGGATTTTTTCTGTTTTTCTAAAAAATATTGAGATAAAAAAAAGGCAAAATGCTACCCATTTTGCGTTTTTAGTTTTTATTAGAATAAATAGTGTATTTTTGTCCATCATCTATTACAAATTTAATCAACAAACAAATGGAACCAACCGTTTTTAAAGTGTACAAATACCGCTGGATAATGCTGAGCATTTATATGTTTATCGTTGCCGTTAATCAACTATTGTGGATCACCTTTGCTCCTATCACGATGGATGCAACGCATTTTTACCACGTTACGGATATACAAATCGGTATGCTGTCGATGTGTTTTATGATTGTGTTTATACTCGTTTCCGTTCCGGCTTCGTGGGTTATTGATACCTACGGCATTCGGATTGGCGTAGGAATCGGAGCTGTACTTACCGGAGTTTTCGGAATGTTGCGGGGAATGGCAACAGGTTACGATTTATTGTTGTGGTCGCAAATCGGTATCGCAGTTGGACAACCATTTATTATAAATGCCATTACTAAACTTGCCGGACGCTGGTTTCGCATTGAAGAACGAGCCACCGCTGCAGGACTTGGTACCTTGGCTATGTATATTGGCGTGTTGGTAGGTATGATGCTGACTCCGATTTTGGTAAAAAGTCATGGTATCAATGGAATGCTATATATCTATGGTGTTATATCTATTATTTCAGCCCTGATTTTTATTCTTTTTTCCAAAGAACGTCCACGTACAGCACCATGTCATGCCCATCAGGAAGAACGTTCGCTCGTTTTTGACGGATTGAAAAACACGCTGAAAAATAAAAATTTTTATTGGCTACTGCTTATCTTTTTTGTCGGACTGGGAATTTTCAACAGCGTAACTACCTGGATTGAAGATGTTGTCAGACCCAGAGGATTTTCGGCAGAACAAGCAGGAATTATTGGTGGGTTGATGATTGTGGGTGGTATTATTGGCGCATTGATCCTGCCCATGATGTCAGATCATTACCGGAAGCGTAAATTATTTATTCTGATTGCGCTTGCCGGTGCTGTTGTCGGGTTGGCCGGAGTAACATTTGCCGAAAATTACACAATTTTACTTATATCGGGTGCAGTGCTGGGTTTCTTTCTGTTGAGTGCCGGTCCTATCGGATTTCAATATGGTGCCGAAATAACCTATCCTACTTCCGAGGGTACGTCCAACGGATTATTGATTCTGGCCGGACAAATTTCAGGAATTGCATTTATCTTTGGTATGGACAGTTTTAAATCACCTGTTAATGGTTCGATGACTAATCCGCTGGCAGCGATGATTGTACTAACCATACTTTGTTTGTTACTGGCAACCCAACTGAAAGAATCGCCGTTTATGACAGAGAAGAAAGAATAACAGAAACCCCTAACCCCTAAAGAGGGAAAATTATGCTAAAATCATTGTTGATTTTTTTAATGCTTGTTTTGCTGATACTTTATTCTGCTAAACTCAACGCACAAACAGCAACTTCAGATTCATTGGTTCGAGAGAAAATTCAAACCATTCAATCGATGTTGAATCAATCCAAACCGGCCGTTGATGGTTGGTGGTATGGTTGGTTGGGTGCTTACACTGCTGCCACTATCGCTCAGGGAACCGTTGCACTGACAAGTCCCGATAAAAATACCCGACAAGATATGGTACTTGGTGCAGCAACTACTTTTCTGGGAGCCGCTTTACAGGTTCTCACTCCCATAAATACGGGCAAAGATGCCGAAATACTTTCGAAACTTCCTGAAATCAATAACGACGATCGGCTACGGAAACTAGCACTGGCAGAAGAATTATTGAAATCGAATGCGCTGAAGGAACAGGCCGGCCGGTCGTGGCAGATTCATGCCCTGAATGAAAGTGTCAACCTGACGAGTGGATTAATAACCTGGCTTGGTTATAAACGAACGGTTTGGGACGGTGTGACCAATTTTCTAATGAACACGGTAATTACAGAAGCACAAATCTGGACTCAACCGACCCGGACGATGAAAGATTATCAAAAATATTGCCGGAAATATAAATCTGGATCAGGCACCCTGAGCTATGAACCACAAGCGGAGTTCTTTTTTAGCACTTTTCCTGGCGGAGCTTCGCTAAAAATTGTGTTCTAAAAAAATACAAGTAGTTTTTTAGAATATTACTAATACTTACTTTCCCAAAAACACAAAACAGCATTTGTAAATTGCTGGCTCTAATCCCATAATATGGATACCTGGCGGGGTAACGAAATATCGAAAACCTGATGTTATCGATTGTCTCAATTGTTTTTTATACTCATTCTATTTTTTGAATAGCACCCTAAATGCTTCTTCCACCTTCTTAACCCGCACCAGTTCAATATTTAACTTCGTGAGATTGATGCTTTTCAGATTGATATCAGGGATAATCATTTTTTTGAAACCAAGTTTTTCGGCTTCCAGAATGCGTTGTTCGATTCGGTTTATGGGGCGAATTTCACCGGAAAGACCTACTTCGCCGGCCATACAAACTTGTTTTTCGATGGCAATATCCACATTCGACGAAAGTATGGCCGAAATAACTGCCAAATCGATAGCAGGATCGTTCACTTTGATACCACCGGCAATATTGAGAAAAACATCTTTTTGCGCAATTTTAAATCCGGCACGCTTTTCCAATACAGCCAGCAACATGTTCAGTCGACGCAGGTCAAAGCCCGTGCTAGAGCGTTGCGGAGTGCCGTAAGCGGCTGAACTGACCAGTGCCTGCACTTCTATCAGAAACGGACGAATACCTTCGATAGCGGAAGCAATTGCGACTCCACTTAGTCCTTCGTGATTTTGAGATAGGAGTAGTTCAGAAGGATTGCTCACTTCACGTAAGCCATTTTGTTGCATTTCGAAAATGCCTAATTCAGAGGTACTTCCGAAACGATTTTTTATGGGACGAAGAATACGATACATGTAGTGCTGATCGCCTTCGAACTGCAATACTGTGTCTACAATATGTTCAAGTACTTTGGGACCGGCAATGCTGCCTTCTTTATTGATATGACCGATTAAAAGAACAGGAATAGAAGTGGTTTTACAGTATTTAAGCAGGTTAGCAGTACATTCCCGCACCTGCGACACCGAGCCAGGCGATGACTCTATCATCTCGGTTGAAACTGTCTGTATAGAATCCACAATCACCACATCGGGTTGAATATTCTGGATATGAACAAAGATTTGTTCCAATGAAGTTTCGCTGACAATATAACAATCGGGATTGTCAAATTTAAGTCGCTCAGCACGCAGCTTCAACTGTTTTACACTCTCCTCACCCGAGATATATAGTGTGCGTTTACCTTTCAAATTTAGTACAACCTGTAGAACCAATGTTGACTTACCGATTCCGGGTTCACCACCAATCAGCACCAGCGAACCGGGCACCAGACCCCCACCCAACACACGGTTCAGCTCATTGCAGCTTGTGTCGATGCGGGTTTCTTCATCCGTTTCTACATCCGAAATCAATATCGGTTTTTGCTTGCTGATTTCCACACCCGCCATTTGAAATTTTGGAGCACTGTCTTTGCTGATAATTTCTTCCACATAGGAGTTCCACTCGCCACATGATGGACATTTTCCAATCCATTTGGGAGAATCGACTCCACAGTTTTGACAAACATATACTGATTTCGTTTTAGCCATTGCTTATAGTTGATTGGTTAACTGGTTAATTGGTTGAATGGTTGATTAGAGAATGGTTCTCTATAAAGTCAAGTCAACGACAAATTTAAACATTTCAATTGAAACTACAAAAAAGAGGGGAAGTCCGTTTGGCTTTTTGAGATATGATAAATTTTCGTACCTTTGCAACTCCGAAATGGCTCCGTAGCTCAGCTGTATAGAGCGTCAGATTCCGGTTCTGAAGGTCATGGGTTAGAATCCCATCGGGGTCACGTAAACAAATCCCAATCACTTGTAAATCAGTGTTTGGGATTTTTGTTTTTACTGTTCTGCCCCATATTTGCCCCACATAAAAATGGTTTTATTCTTTTGAGACATTGTGAAGTCAGTGATTTTGGTTGTTCCAACTTAGTTTTTTTAGCAGTAAACAATCAATGTCTGAGTTAGTCTTTCTATCTAAGTTCAAATAAAACTTTACCTATCCAACTATAGTTTGTTATAGAAAAATGTTTTGTTCTATATGTTATGTCTTTTATATTCTCTAACTAGGAAAATTGTAAACTATTTTTTCATCTTTCAATACTCCATTTTCAAACCAAAGATAAATGTCTGTTTCATAAACTGATTCATAACCCATGTGTACATATTCTAACAACTCACCTGAATTAATCTTCAATCTACCATTAACCCAAGAAGCAAAGACCTTAGTCTGTCCGGGAAATAATTTTTCCATTGCCGATACAGGTTCTTCAATCTCAATTTGATTGTTTCTTTTCAATGACCAAGGTGATTCGATATTTAATAGATAGATCTTTTTATCTTCTATTTTCCATGTAGCAAAATAACCTCTATAACAAGCTGTACTAATTACTTTAAATAGTTTCTCAATTTTATTATCATATAAGTAGCTTGACAGTGGCTCACAAGCCAGACTATACTCTTTATCATTTATAAATATACGGTCTCCTATTTGTGCTGTCATTAAGTAAAGTGTTGATATAATTTAGAGCAAAAATAACAAAAAAATTCATACTTGATTCATATCATGCTATGCAATGTAAACATTATGTGTGTGATTATCCATAAATGATTATATTTGCAGAACATATTCCTGCTGTTTATATACAGTCAAAAAAAGTATCAACTAAAAATTATTTGAAAAATGCAAGAACTAGTAAACAAAATTAAAGCCGAATGTGCGGCATTTGCAGCTGATGCAGATTTGCAGGTTGAAAAAGGTAACAAAGCTGCTGGTACCCGTGCCCGCAAAATCTCTTTGGATCTGGAAAAATTATTGAAAGAGTTCAGAAAAGTATCTATTGAGACATCAAAGAAATAATACTTCTCTATTCTTCTTAAAGAACAAAAGCTTTCCTTCATAACAAGGAAAGCTTTTATTCTTTTAGTATATCTATTCAGTTGAGTAGAATGACAGTTGCAACTATATATCTGAATATATATAAACTAGGCAAAGATTACCATGTCTACCAGTTGAGTAAAATAATCTGCTGACCAGATTTCCAGTTGTCCGGGGTCTTTTATAAATGGTTTTACATCTGCCTTTACCATGTCCATGTTTGTACTGGCAATCTTTTCTTTTAGTAGACTTTTAAATGATTCTAGTGTCATTTGTTCCGTATTCATTGATTCAAATTGCTGAGTTCTTTGGCAAAAATGAGTAAAATCTAAACTGACATTATTCTTTACATACCATTCAAAGTCATACCAATCACGACCTTTTACCCGATTATTCCATTTTCGGAAAAGCAGTGCATGCATTTTACCTGCATATAAACTTGGTAAAGTGTAACAACGAGTCATAAATGAATAGGGAAGCAATAATAATTTCGACTCAGTTGAAAATCCCAACGGTGGATTAATATCCAATTCAATCTTTATTTTTACACTACGCTCCGTTCTGAATTGCAAATTATAAATTGCGGTGTCGTCTTTTAGAAAAGCAGACTCAACATTTGACTCGTTCTTCTTCTCCTTTTTATTTATTACTACATCTCTCCCCAGAGCTGTGAACTCATTGATTATAGGTTGAAAATAATCCTCAAGCTTGAATTCTTTATTTGGTTGCAGTAATGAGAAGTCTACGTCTTCTGAGAATCTGTCTAATTTATAAAAAATACGCAGACATGTTCCACCATAAAATGCAGCATGTTCAAAGAATCCACCCCTGTAAAGTCCTGCCAACGCTATTTGTTGCATTACTTCATGCAAGGCATTGGTATAATCATCATTGGTTATTATCTCGTAGCGAGATAGCATGGTATCAAATACGTTCATTGTTTCAGTAATTTATAAAGTAAGGTAAGTTCTCTTTTTTTCTTGCTTACAGCTATACATTCTTTGATAATATCAACATTGTAATGTTCAATTACCGATAAATCAATTCGCATATCTTCTTTCAGGTAAATTCTCATTGCCTTTTCGGATTGCAGTCTTAATCCGGCTGTTTGTATAATTGTATCACACAAGGCTTTTTCAGGACTAGCAATAAGGAAAGCATACTCATTATTCACAATCTCCTGCCGTATGCCGATTGTAAGATATTCTTTAGTACCACCTATATAGTAGAAGTTTCCCAACGGGGTTGAAAAATTCCTACTTCGTTTAATGGTCATTGAACTGACAATATGCACTCTTTCAGGTATTAGTTTATAATATGAAAGTGCTGTTTGAAGTGATACGTAAGACGGTCCATAAAGATGATTGGCTATCAACTCTTTTGATAAGGGTTGATTAAACAACTTGGGTGAAACGACAAAGAGTCCTCGCTTTATTCGAATCAAAAAATCCGATTGCTCTAACGAAGATATCTTATCCTTTGGGGACTTATAATCTTTCAATGATCCAGTCAATGTAGCTGTATCAAAAGGTATAATGCCAAATTGCTTTAGAAAATCTGTATTTGCCATTTTTGTGAGTTCAGATATACGGAACAAATATAGTAATAATTACACAGATAATCGAATTAAGTCCGAATATCTGTGTAAAATATGCCATTTACATGTAAAATATCACAGTTGTTTCTTACTCTGGTAGATATTATGAGGGTGAATAAATGAATTATGTGTTAAACTTGAAAATAATTTTCTTTATTTTAAAACTTTTGATCAATCATGTACTATATGATTTATGTTTCGATGTTGGAGCATACACAAAAATATAAATATATGACACGAGAATTAGAAGAGGAACTTAAAAACGAATGTTTTTTATCCCAAATGAAAAGAAGAAGATTAAAAGATATGGAAGATTTTTTCAATAGTGAAGATTGGAGTTTTGAAAACGATGAAAATGAGAAAATGATTTTTTATATCGATGATGATAGATATGATCAAGAATTTATCGAAGAATCAATCCTTGAAATGATCAATCAGTTTGGAAATTATGAAATTACAGAAATTACAGAAGAACTCAATCAATGGGGAGTAGAATTTATTAAAGTGTGTACTTCATTGCCATTTGAACTATTTAGTGATGAATTTTTTTAATTAATTGTTTGAAAGAGATTGTTGATTACAAATTTCGAATAAAGAAACTATAGGGTTAATCCTTGTAGTTTCTTTGTTTTTGTTCTAATTATACTGTTTAGATATTAGTGTTTAATTCAGAGAGAAGATTGTAAAAATAAAAGTATTGGTATAGGCGCTTAGACCGCCCTAGTTAATGTATTGATTATAACCGTATAGGTTCTTTTAAAACCATCTTTCTTATGAGTAAATCGAAGATTGTCTCCATATTTGAGCGTCTATTGTACCTAAA